>JDSF01000066.1_pt1 | contig 88542 bp, 100 predicted proteins | sample 199441 | NCBI WGS metagenome assembly JDSF01 (sample SAMN02592751, study PRJNA231836) | bioreactor metagenome | isolation source: continuous culture bioreactor denitrification-DNRA | place: Germany: Bremen
AAGAAATGGCTGAAGAAGAAGTTATTGAGATTTATATTCCAGTTATTTCAAAAGGTTTCCAACATCAATTCTGGCAAGCAGTTAAAAAAAGGTGTACAAAAAAGCAGCTGTAGAGTATGATGTTCAAGTATCTTTTGAAGGTCCAGAATCAGAAGCTAAGGTTGATGAGCAACTTGCAATGCTTGAAGCAGCACTAGCTAAGAACCCATCAGCTATCTGTTTAGCAGCGATAGACTCACAAGCAGTTATCCCACTAGTACAAAGAGCCGTAGACGCTGGTATCCCAGTTATCGGATTTGACTCAGGTGTTGATTCAGACTTAATTCTTGCAACAGCAGCTACTGACAACGTTGCAGCTTCAATGCTTGCAGCTGACAAAATGGCTGAGCTTATTGGGGGCGAAGGTAAAGTTGGTATTATCGTACATGACCAAACATCAACAACAGGTATTGACCGACGTGATGGATTCATCAACCGTATGGCTGACAAATATCCTAACATCGAAATCGTAGGACCACAATACGGCGAAGGTGACCACCTTAAGTCAACTGATATTGCTAAAGCAATGATTTCATCTAACCCAGACATCAAAGGATTCTTTGGAGCGAACGAAGGTTCAATCATAGGTGCTCTTAACGCAGTTAAAGAACTTGGACTTGAAGGTCAAATCGTAACAGTTGGTTATGACTCAGGAATCCAACAAATGACAGCTATCCGTGACGGAATTCAATCAGGTGCTATCACTCAGGACCCAATTGGAATCGGATACAAAGCGGTTGAAGCAGCAGTTATGGCTATCAGAGGCGAAGAATTACCAGTAATGATCGATACAGGTTTCCACTGGTATGATGCTTCTAACATTGATGACGACGTAATTTCTCCACTACTTTACGAATAAAATTTATTAGTTGGAGACCAGATTCAGTTATGAATCTGGTCTCTTTTTTTTGTAGGCTAACTTGTGAATGGTAATATATGCACAGTCTATGTAATAATCCTATTAGCACCATTTAGGAGAATCTCTTATAGTTGAATTAAGAATAAAGGATGTCACTATCAAAAGACATCAAGACTATAGGAGGTATTAATCATGTTTGTAGATAGAACCAGCTTAATAGATTATGAATGGGACACTGAGAAAAAGGTGTGGTCGAGACCTGATATTGACAGGGAAGCACTTAAATCTTTTGGAAAACGGGATAATGTGAAAGGGTTTGCTAGAGTTGTTTTGTTGCTTGGACTACTTGTCTTATTGGCTGTTGCTAGTGTCTATTTATTGGACTTTAGCATGGCGTTAGTAGTAATCAGTTTGTATATGTACTGTTTCTTTTATGGATTCTTGGTAGCCCTTGGGCATGAGCTCCAACATAAGACGGTCTTTTCAAAAGGCTTTGATTGGTTTAGTGAGATTCTCTTTTATGTTGTGCAGACCTTGATATGGAACAGTCCAACCTATGCAAGGATTTCACATCGTTTACATCATAGGTATACAATGGTTGAAGGTATTGATCCAGAGACCAATTGGCCTTCAGTTCACACAAGTCGATGGGTCAGGAGCATGATTTTTTTTGCCATGGTTTCAAAGATGTTTGTTGTTGGGGCTGTTATTGAGTTGGTAAAGGATATTTTCAATCAAATCAAACGGGTTATTGGCATAAAAGACAAAATGATGAGTGAGTTTTGCAACAAAAAAGAAATCCGAAATATTAGGATTGAATCATTTGTTATTCTTGTGTTTCATAGTGTGGTAATTGGATTAGCCATATATTATCAAGTGTGGATGGCACTCCTACTGATTACAATTGCATGGCAAATTGGTTCAGGTTTTGAAGGCATATGGCATAACACAGAACACATAGGCAGAATATATAATGTGAATGACCAACTTCTCTGTACTAGATCTGTAAAAGTCAATCCATTTATCAAACTAATCTATTTCGGTCTTGATGATCATATAGAACATCATATTTACCCAAGTGTCCCTTCTTGTAATCTGCCAGAATTGCATAAGCTTATGGAGGATATGCAAGATGAACCAATCAGTGTAATGGCATGTTGGAAAGAGATATTCCATATAGCACTTGAAAAGGACCGTAAGCCACAGAATGAATTTATACCAGAAGTGGTATATGATAAGCTGTGAAAAAAGCTTCATAATGAATAGCACCTCCAGAAGTTAGTGTATAACCTCGGAGGTGGACTTCGACTGTGACTGTCTTAATAGTTTAGATTGAAATAGCTTTGCCATCATAGGTGAAGCTTTTTTCTTGTACTCCATCAACAACAACTCTAAAGTCTATGTTAGTAGGCATACCAGGAAATTGACCTTCTCGCTTTGATAACTGGAGTGATTGTTTTGAATCATCCCAGTGAATATCTATGGTAGAGAAATGACCCTTCTCGTAGTCATAACCGTCATTACTATCTTGGTATAAGGTGAAATGTCCATCGCTACCAGTATAAATATGTAGCTCATAGGCATCATCCTTATACTCACCGGTATGTTGAATAGCACCAACTGTCTTTGGAATGATGGCGCCTGATTTTACAAATAATGGTATCTGGTCTATTGATGATGTGACTGTGATACATTCGCCACCTTGATAGCTAGTGCCTGTCCAGTAATCATACCAATTGCAGGCTTTTGGTAAATAAACAACTCTTGTTGAAGTACTTACATCGCTAGATAGGTATGTCTTGGATGTTGTAGTGTTATCATTTGAATCAGACATAGCCTGAGTAATAGGACAAACCATTATAGAATCTCCATACATGAATTGGTCATCTATATCAAGTACATTACTATCATGTCCAAAGTCAAAGGCTAGTAAACGCATCATGGTACTGTGCTTTTGAGTCACCATACCTGCTAGGGAATAGCTGTAAGGTAATAGTTTATACCTCAGTTCAATAAATTTAACAATGGCGTCGTAATAAGGTGTGCCCGGTTCGCCAAATTGCCATACTTCACGTCTTGTGTCCGTTCCATGGGCTCTTAGAACAGGGAGGAAGGTTGCGTATTGGAACCATCTTGTATAAAGTTCTCTATAGGCAGGGTCTTTGTTGCCGTCATCATAGTCCCCATCCCAGAACCATTGGACACTACGTTTAACAAAGAAGGCACCAATATCTAGTGTCCAGTAAGGAAGTCCTGTTGCACAAAGGTTAAGACCAGCAGCTATTTGTTTCTTTAGGGTTGACCATTTGGCGGTGATATCACCTGACCAAAGGATGTTACCGTAACGTTGCTGTCCTGTATAGCCACTTCTAGTTAGGTTGATAACTCGTTTCTCATCAGTAACACTACGTTGGCCTTCATAGATGGTTTGACCATGAACAAGAGGGAATGCGTTGGTGTGGCTTTCATCTATATAGTTCTTGGCAATGTCATGGAATCCATACATGTTTTTGTCGGGTTCTCCTAATTTATTGGTTAGCCATGCAGGGTCAAATGGTTCGCTAGAATCAGTCCACCAAGCATCGAGGCCATAATCGAAGAGCCCAGTTTTAGCCTGATTCCAATAAGTATCACGGGCTTCTTGGCTAAAGGCGTCGTAAGTGTCAGAACGCTGGAAAAGCTGACCTTTTTCTTTGAGTTCCTGATGGTTATCACCAGATTCATGCATGTTAGGCCAGATGGATAACATATAGTGTACACCTAAGTTATGTAGTGTGTCTGTCATAGCTTTTGGGTCAGGAAATCTTGTGGCATCATAGGATTTTTGGCCCCATTTGCCTTCTTCCCATGACCACCAGTCAAGGACGATGCTGTCGATTGGGATTTCTCTTTTGCGGTACTCTTTAATTGTGTCAATTAACTCATCGGCATTCTCATAACGTTCAAAAGACTGCATATAACCAAAGGCCCATCTAGGCAACATGGTCGCTTGGCCTGTTAGTGTTCTATAACCTGCCACTACACCATCAAGGTTATGACCAGCAATGAAATAGTAATCAAGAGCCTCAACAGCTTCTGTGTATATATAAGAACCATATTCATTGTCATTAAAGATGAGTGGTGAATATGTATCAATAAGTAGGCCATAATTAAGGCTTGAAACTAAGAAAGGCAGCGCTATTTTTTTGTTGGCTTGATGAATGTATTGTCTATGACCTCTTAGGTTTAAGATGCCTTCTTCTTGTTGGCCAAGGCCATATAAGGCTTCATCGTCTTGCCACTCAAATTGTAGTCTAGCGTGATAGAGTTCTTTATCAAATTCCTTCTTAGCACTAACAACAGTTTCTTTGACCCCATCGGCTGTTTCATGTTTTTCAACGACAGCCGTATCATCAAGAATTGTTTTGTAACTGGAAAAAGTATCAAGGTGCTTGCTGTCCAAATAAGGTTCCTTATGTAGAACCTTACCTTCTGAATCCTTGTAGGTGATGGCACAAGTCTCTTTGGAAATTATGAGTGTCAGAGATTTGGTCTTTAGCTCAAGAACATGGTTTTTATCCTCTACATCCCAATCTATTTTAGAGGGTTTGGAGATAAGGCCTAGAGAAAGGTTATCTGAGAATGTGTCCTTATTTGAATATGTGATGCGAATAATGGAATCTTCATATGGTTGAAGTTTGAGAAAACCGACATCTGTGGTAATATGAAGGTATGAATCTGTTGTTTGATAGGTCATGAGCTTGTTGTTTCTGACTTCTTTAGCGATTAACATGGCATTGGCCCCTTTCGATAACTATAGTTATAGTATAAAGTTATTAAATGAGTTTAACAGGTATAAAACAAACAGAAATATGTCTAATATGAACATGAGGTGATGGTGTGGCAGGATTTATGAAAGTAGGTAGTTCTGAGAATACAGTATTTGAACAAGAGTCTTTTCCATTTAATACTTTTACTGTGGACAATGCCACGACCTTATCTCATTGGCATAATCATCTTGAGTTTGTCGTGATTGAAGAAGGAAAGTGCACCATTGAGATAAATGGAGAAGCATTGCGCTGTGTTAAAGGTGATGTTGTTATGATATCACCACAATGTCTTCATAGTATAAGGTGTATTAGTGGTAAATACTTAGCCTTGGTCACTGGTGACAAGCTCCTTAGTGAATTAATGCTTGATCATAGTACCAATGAAATTATAAGGAAGTTCACTAGAGGTGAGCTCAATAGTTATATCTACTTTTATAGTCATCAATCAGATGGCGATTCTACAGACGACAATGATGGTTTCGTCAATGATATTAGAGAAAGGCTTTTCGGATTAAGAAGAGAGCAAAAAGAAAAGCCGATTGGCTATGAAATGAAGATAAAGTATACTATATGTATGTTGCTACTAGATATATATAGGTATAAGAATCTTCAAGGTGAGAAGATACCTGATTCACCCTCTGTGAGGTATGTGAAAACAGCCCTTAAGTATATGGACAAACACTATAATGAGAAGATTACACTAAAAGATGTGAGCCAACTGTCTAATCTTAGTGAACAACATTTTGCACGAACCTTCAAAGCTTATACGGGTAAGACTTTTATGGATTATTTGACACTTTATAGATTGGATATGTCTAATTGGTATCTAAAAAACACCGATATGCCCATAACAAGAATTCCTGAGCATATCGGCTTTTGCAATGCAAATTATTATACGAGGGTCTATAAGACACATTATGGTGTCACTCCCAGTTTTGTTAGAAAGTTTAGTCGAAGTCAAAAGGACAATCGCTAATTAGTAACTGTTCACCATCTCCATTGCAATCTGTTCCCACCTAAATATGTTATTTGGGTTATTGTTACAGGTGCTGATGTCTTTTAAGACAATATCTGCGTGACAATTGTTACGTTTACAAGCGCTGAGTATCTGGTCAAGTTCTTTTCTAAGACTATCTTCATTGAGAGCTTTAACTGCAACGGCTGACGGATTTGGTTTAGAAGCTAGGACATAGCGATTACCAATAATATCAGCGGCATTGTCAACATTGGCCCATGGCGTTATGGATATTTTACGAAGGTTCTTTATCTTTTCAACGATATCAATCATTGTATCTAGAGGTTCACAACAACCATAATAGGTCAAGCCACATTGTCCAACGGTCTCTTGCATGTAAGCAATGTCAAATTCATCTCTCATTTCCTTTGAAACGGATGCCAAAATCTGAGCAACACCTCGACCCCAGACATGTTCTCTTGTTCTTGGTTTGCCAATAGCAGGTTTCTTTAAATCATTGGTGGCCATAGCCGTAGAGTGTAGATAGTCAGGATCATCGCTAAAGAGGCCTAAGTTTTCATAACTATTTAGTCGGTGAACGTATATATCCGTTAATTTGCGAATGATTTTATGAGAATGTTCTGGACGATCAATTATATCCATCAACAAAGGTGTTACACCTCTGAATTCAGAGACATCATCCCATGTAAGGACCTGCATATAGTCAATACCACTTATTTTAATTGGTATTATATCTCCAAGTGCATTGGCGACAATATCATAACGTCGCATTGTTTCTTTCTCGTTGTAAGTAATTGTAGGCAAAATAAGTTTGTCTACATCTGAGTCATTAGAGAGCTGGTCATGGTATTCGTGTGAAACAATGGTATTGGCTTCATCTGAGGCTAAGGTATCCTCAGTCTTAGTGATGCCTATACTAGATTCATCAACCACTTTCTTGATGGATATATATGGCTTTAATACCATATCAGCTGGAAAACGCTTATACTGAAATATGGACTTGCGTAGATAGTCTTCTACAGCTCTAAGTACAGGTTCTTTACATACTAGTGTTAGTTGATTGTCAATATTCATCTCATTCCAAGGCAGTTCTCCAATTAAAACAACAGGCCTAGTAGATTGTAGGTCATTGACTTGTTGGTGCATGACTAAACGTGAGTTGTTGATATCTTCACCTGCTAAATCTCTATAAACTTTGGCCAATTCTCTTAGTGTTTGTATAGATTTGTTCATTTCATCCTCCAATTATCTGTCCTATGTTAACAGATTTTGATATTTGTGTCTATAAGCAGTATACTATATGTATGCAATTGTTACTTTCATATTTGAGTGGAGGAAAAATGTATACAAATGAAGACTTTCAACTATAGCCAAGATTCAGCTAATTTAATAGAGTTTCCAGAATTAAAAGCTTTATGTCATGAAAATAACCTAAAAGCTGTTAACCTTGTACCACATCAAAACGATGGCATCGAAATATGTATTGCATTTGATGGGACATTCAAGTGGATAGTGGAAGGTGATGAAGTTTCTATTAGAAATAAAGAGATGTCGATAACCTTGCCTTGGCAAACACATCAAGGTAAAGATGCCATGATGAGTAAAGGACGTTTAGCTTGGGTGATTATTAAACCTCAAGAATTTGATGAATTAGGTCATCTCAGGTTAGGGGACAGATTTATGATTTCTAAAGAAGTTGAGGATGGTCTGGGTAAAGCTTTTATTCGTAACAATAGAATTGCTATTGGTAAAAGTGAATGGTTTACTCAGTTATTTTTCAAAATGGCCCATGAGATTACTTCAAGACAAGAAGGGTATAGAGAGTGTGTTTATAACTATTTGTCACAGATGATGGTTGAGCTCTATAGAATTTTGTCTGAAAATAATGTGGATAAGATGACTAGTGATGAACGAATGATGGAAGCCATTGATGTTATCAATGAGCATATTAGAGAACCATGGTCTACAAAAGAAATCGAGTCTTTGGTTGGGATGAAAAAGACCGCCCTTAACAGGCGGTTCAAAGAAATCACTGGGTATGCACCTATGGCCTATGTAATGCAACAGAAAATTGAAGCGAGCAAAGATATGTTACTTAAGGAAGAGTCCATTACTCAGATTGCCTATGAACTTAATTTCTCTTCTTCTCAACATTTCTCAACCGTTTTTAAGAAGTTAAGTGGTTATACGCCAAGAGACTATCGAAGAAAAAATTTGAAATAGGAATGAGCCTCCTTAATGATTCTAATCTTCTAGGTTGTCACGGTACTTCTGAGGTGATTGTCCTGTTACATTCTTGAAAACACGACTGAAGTAGTGTTGGTCACTGTAGCCAGTGAGCTCACTAATCTGTTTGATATTTAGGTCTTTATTGTGGAGCAAATGTTTACTCTTATTGATTTTGAGTTCAGTGACATATTTGGAAGGTGATATACCCACATGCTTTTTGAATAGTTTACTCAAGTAAGAAATACTTACATTCATATTGTCTGCAATAGTTTGTATATTAATGGGTGATGATATATTCTCCTTAATATATGTCTTGGTGTTTTCAACAAGAAGTTCACTGCCTGCATTAAGGTCAACAATATCTAAGTATTGATTGTTATCAATAGCGATTGCTGCCCTTGTTTTATTTAAAACTTCGAATAGAGTATTCTCATCTACTGGTTTAAGAATATAATCTTTTACATTATATTTTATGGCTTCACGGGCATAATCAAAGTCGCTATGACCGCTTATGATAATCTTCTTGATATGAGGGTATTTTTCGTTAAGATGTTTGCAGAGGGTTAGGCCGTCTGATTTTGGCATACGAATATCTGTGATAATAACATCCGGAGATAGTGATTCAGTAAGCTCTAGTGCTTGTTCTCCGTTTTTAGCTGTTGCCACAATTTCATAATCCAGGTTGGCGTTCTCAATTTTTTTGACAATATTAATACGAATTAAAGGTTCATCCTCAACAATGATTGTTCTTATATTACGCATAATCATTACCTCCATCAATTAAGCCGCCAAGTATAACGCAAGCACCAGTCACTTTGTTTTTATTTGCATCGTCGTAAGTATTCGTAAGTTCGAATTGACTATTTTCTCCATACATCAAATGCAGTCTAAGGTATATGTTCAATATACCCATACCTTCTAAGGAGAGTGAAGGCATATGTTTAGTCTCTTTATAGGTCTCAATTTTATCTTTCATTGTCAAAATCACTTCCTCAGAGAAGCCCGGGCCGTTGTCTTTTACATGAATAGACCAAGAGTTTTTTTTCTATGAAGCCTTCAATGTCAATGACATAAGGTGGATCGATGTCCGCCCCAAATTTAAGTGAATTCTCAACAAGTGGTTGTAAGATGAGTTTGGGGATTTTGATGTTTAACATAGACTCTGGTAAATGAAACTTGTATAGGAGGGCGTCATCAAATCTAATTTCCATACATTCAAGGTATTCCTCTGTATAATTTATTTCATCTTGAATCGTTACAAACTCACTGTCCTGAGCAATATACCTAAGCATTACAAATAGGTTGTCTATCATACTAGAAGCTTTGACATTCATACGTTCTTCAATGAGAACACTGATATTGGTGAGGGTATTATAGAGAAAATGTGGGTTCATCTGTGATTGTAGAGCCAGCATTTTTGCTTGTAATTCTTGGCTTTGTGACAGCAACATATCGTTGACTGAATCATTAAGTTCCTTATTCATCCTTTGGTATGCTCTATGGAGATTCTCAAATTCATCCAAACCACTATCAAGTTGATAGACGCTAGCGGTCATTTTATCTAGATGTTCAATGGAGTTGGTTGTCTTTATCAAAGTCTGTAATTTTCCTATTGGGCGTGTTATCAACCTAGATAGTAAATAGGAGATAATAAGTGATATGGCAATAATGATGAAACCAATGATGATGAATGGTAAGGTCGTTTTGTAAACAGGGGCCATTAGTTGTGTGTTGCTAGCAATAATCATAGTTGTATAGCCAGTAAGCTCTGAAGTTGTGTAGCAGATGAGCTTACCATCAGCTTTGCTAGATTCCAAAAATTGTATAGAATTAATGGCCTTTGATGGGTTATCAATCAAAGGGAAATAATTGGTTTTAGATACAGCATTTGACTGATAGGGATAAACTTGTGTGCCTTCTTCATTGTAAATGAGGACTTGATGTTGATAATTTGGTGTTGCAACAATTGTATCAGCAGATGAGAATATTTTCTGACAAGGCTGGATAATTTCAATAATACCAATGGGGTTTCGATATTTATCAAAGTATAACCTGGTAAAGGAAATATAATCAAGGTCGGCCATTGGTCTAATATCACTAAAAAGTTGGCTGTTGCTATAGGGATTGCTTATATATTTTGCACCACTTTTTTGCTATTGTCTCATCAAACCAAAACATTTCTTCAAGGTTCTTGTCTACGATAACATTTTTGGTACCGCCACCAATCATCTGGCCTTCAAAATCATATAGGTTAATCTGCTTGGCAGTGGAGTTTGGACCAATTATGGCAATAATTAATTCATAAATAGTGTCTAGAGTATCAATGGCCGTCAGTTTGTCAACATTGGAACTTGCATCATTAGGATTAACATGTGACTGAAAAGCTTCTTTTAGTAAGACAGAGTAGGATATATTGAGGGATAAGGTGTTAAGCGCATCTATTTCTAAATCTGTTTGTTTTTGGATGGATGTGCAGGTCTGGGCAATAGCATCTGCAGCTCGATCACGCAATAAATTGGTTACATAGAAGAAGAAAAACAAGATAAACATCAAAAGCAGACCTACTATGAAATAGGCGTAAGAATTGAATAGTTTGGAACGAATGGTTTTGTTTCTAGACATAGAAACCTCCTAAATAATCATCAAAATGATGTGATAATGCATGTGTCAAAAATGTCCACAAGAGTCGCCACCTTAGTGCATGGCTATTATTTTTGTATGGTTGTACAATTGCATTAGTGATACATCATCTATGATTTGGCCAAAGTTGGAGGTAAGTGTATAACTGTAATTTGATTCTATCAAATAAGTTTCTTTTTGGGAAGACAATAAAAATTGGAGGACATGAAATGAAGAAGTTATTAAGTGTACTAATGGTAATCATAATGGCATTAACATTGCTATCTGCATGTGGCAAGAAAGCAGAACCATCAGATAAAGGGACCACTAATGAAAGTACAGTAAGTAAGAGTGATGAGACCGCTACAGATTCAAAAGATGATGATAAAGAGGAAGCTGTTGTGGCTAGTGATGTGACACTGACTTATATGGCAAGCCAAGATCATATACAAGAATCAGAGTATGACTTGTTGGAGGCATTTACAAGCGAAACGGGTATTAAGGTCGATGTTCAGATTGTACCATCAGATCAGATGGACACATTGCTAACAACTAAGTTGAACTCTGGTGAAGCACCTGATATTTTTATGGGACAAAGTGGTGCACTTGACCTTGTTAGTAAATATAATGTTGAAGAGAATTGCGTTGACCTATCAAATGAAGAATGGGTTGAGCGCGAATGGGAGGCAGCTAGAGGTACAGCAACTTATAAGGCTAAATTGTATGGTATGACAATTTGGGATATGTCCGGTTCTTTCTCAGTGGTTTATAACAAAGGAATCTTTGCTGAACTAGGCATTGAAGTACCAAAATCTTACGATGAATTTGTTAGTGCTTGTGAAACAATTCAAGCAGCTGGCATCACACCAATCTATGAACCTGTGGCTGATGGTTGGCATCACGTTCTATGGGTACCTCAAATTGGACCGATGATGGATAAATTAGAGCCAGGTTTGTATGACGCTCTTAATAAAAATGAGAAGAAGTTTGCTGACTCAGATGTCTATAAGTTAGCAGTTTCTCAACTCAAAGAGCTTTCAAGCAAGGGCTTCTTTGGTGAAAACTTCATGTCAGATACATTTGCAGAAACAGAGAGGGTAATGGCTGAAGGGACTTATGCCATGACCTTATATAACCTTGGTTTACCAACGCAAATTGTAGGCGCTTACCCTGAACAAGATATAGATAATTTTGGATTCTTCCCGATTCCACTACTTGATAATGATATTAAGCCTATGGATGGTGGAGCGCCATCTAAGTTTATCTATTTGGGATCAGACCATATTGAAGAGGCAAAAGCCCTTTTTAGCTATCTAGCAAAACCTGAAAGTCTTCAACACATGATTGATAATGAAGCAAGATTTAGTTCGGTATGTTGGAATGGTGTTGAGGGAGCCTTTACAAAAGAACAACAGGCATTCTTCGATAACTACCCAGAGGTAGGTGTAGTACTTCAGAATGCGACCACTTACTATAACCCACAATGGATGGATATTGGTAAAGACTTTGAAGGTATGTTCTACGATGCATTGACAGTAGAAGAAGTTGCTAAGCAAGTTGACCTTAGAAGGGCAGATGCAGCTAAAGCAAGCAAAGATGCCAATTGGGAATAATATAACTAGGAAATAGATAAGGTTAACCCTTTTAGTATAGGGGCGTCGTTGCTCTATACTATTATTTTACCCTTATAGGAGATGAAATCATGACTAGTAAAGTCAAAAATACAAAAAACATCAAAAATGCTAATTATAACATCAATAAAAACTACCCATTTTATTTTGTAATTGGTGCGCTTATATTGTACATGATACTGTATGTTGCTCCAAGTATTATGGGCATATATTATTCTTTTACAGACTGGAATCGTTTTACAACAGAGATGAACTTTGTTGGACTGGACAATTACAAGAGAATTTTCTCAGGAGACTACAATTATCTCTCCTATATTAAGAACACATTTTATTTCACAATATTTACAACTGTATTTAAGACTTTTCTAGGTATTGGCTTGGCATTGGCTGTGAACAAGATAAAATTTAGGAATTTTCACAGAGCAGCCATATTTTTTCCAGCTATTTTATCAATGATTATAACGGGCCTAATATTTAAAAGTATTCTACATCCAGCGACTGGCTTTTTGAATCAGGTTCTTGAGATGGTTGGTCTTGAGTTTCTTCAGCAAAAATGGTTAACAGACATCAAATACGTTTTTGGGTCTGTAATGTCAGTGGATATCTGGAGAGGAATGGGGTATATTATGACAATATTCCTAGCTGGTTTACAGTCTATTCCAGGGTCCTTCTATGAAGCAAGTCGAGTAGATGGCGCCAATGCATGGCAGAACTTTAGGTTCATAACCCTACCCCTGCTCATGCCTTCAATCACTGTAACTCTAGTCCTAAATATTATTTATGGCTTAAGGGTATTTGATATTGTCTATGTCTTAACCAATGGTGGGCCGGGATATGCAACTGAAGTACTGTACACGGCTGTTTTTAAAGAGTTTGGTAAAGGTACATATGCGGTAGGTAATGCCTTGTCTTCAATTATGGTACTTGTCATGGTATCCATTGGCTTTTTTGATTATTAAGAAACTGAGTAAAAACGAGGTGGAATACTAATGAAACTTAGAAAAAAGTTATCCGATATTGCATTAAATGTAATGATGTGGCTGATATCACTGGTTGTTTTGACACCAGTTGTGTTGATTTTCATCAACGCTTTTAAGACGAAAACAGAGGCTGCTTCTATGTCAATGGCTTTACCTGAAGTTATTCAGTGGTCTAACTTTGCTGTAGTCATAGAGCAAGGCAAACTTGTCTTAACTTTCCTAAATAGTATGGTCTATTCTTCGGTATCTGTTATTTTTGGTGTTCTATTATCAAGTATGGCAGCCTTTGTCCTAGCACGAAGAAGAACTAAACTGAATGTGGCTATCTATTTTTTTTATTATTCTTGGTATTACATTGCCAATTAATCATGTCGCATTAACAAAGGTTATGCAAGTAACACATTTGATTAATACACGTTTAGGCCTGTCCCTACTTTACACTGCCCTACAATTGCCTTTTAGTGTGTTCTTAGTGTATGGCTATATTAATTCCGTACCTAGAACATTGGATGAGGCTGCAATTATCGATGGATGTAAACCAATTAGAATGTTTATATCTATAGTTTTGCCTTTGATACGACCTGTTTTATCTGCAGTGATGATACTCAATTTTATGAACTCATGGAATGAGTTTATCATGCCATTATATTATCTAAATGACACAAAAAAATGGCCTGTAACATTGGCTGTCTATAACTTCTTTGGTCGTTATGAGATGGAATGGAATCTTGTGTGTGCAGATATCATACTGACGAGTTTACCAATTATCATTATTTACTTATTGGGTCAGAAGTATATCATCGATGGAATGACTTCTGGTGCAGTTAAGGGTTAAAAGAGGAAGGAATAAAAAAAATGTATTATAAACCGAATATGGATGAAATGAAAAAAAGGCTAGATGCTTTTTGGAACCTAGAAATAGAAGATAGATGTATGGCTGCAATATTTGCCCCAAAACAGAAGACGCCAGGTATGAAAATGGATTGTTTTGATACATATGAAGTGGATATAAATGATTCTAAAGATATTCAGGATTACTGGGAGAATCCGGAGCGTGTTCTTAGTAGGAATATTAAAAGATTTGAGAATGGTCACTTCGAAAGTGATGTTCTACCTGTTGTGTTTCCGAATTTTGGTGCTTCAGGACAAGTGAACTATTACGGTAGTGAGCCAGAGTATAAAGAAGACACAATATGGTTTGATCATATAATTGATGATCTAAATCCTAGTGCACTTACATTAAATGAAAATCGAATTCAAAAGCAGATAGATACCGTTCAATATTATGTTGATAAAGCTGAGAGTAGATATTTTGTTGGAATGCCTGATAATGGTGGATCAATGGATGCATTAGCATCCCTTAGAGGTAATACAGAACTTCTAATGGATCTCATTGCCAATCCAGAGGGTGTCTTAGCCATGCGTGAGAAATTGGATACGGATTTATCGGTACTTAATAAAAGGTTTTATGATGTTATTCAAAAAACTAATGGTGGCGGTGTTCACTCGTGGATGAATTTATTATGTGAAGGAACCATCGCTCAGATGCAGTCTGATATGTCTGTAATGATATCACCTGAGATGTATGGACAGTTTGTAGCACCGGAAATCCAGTTCCATTCCAGCAATCTAGATTATCCAGTATATCATTTTGATGGTATTGAACAGATAGCATTCCTTGACCACATTTTGGCAATTGATGAGCTGAAAGTTATACAGTGGACTCACTGTGCAGGACAATTATCACCTTCTCATTATATAGAGGCACTAAAAAAAAGATACAATCAGCAGGTAAAAGGATTGTGCTGTATACACCCAATGAAGATATACCAGTACTTATGGAAAATCTGTCATCTAAAGGCTTGTTTATACATACATATGCTGAAGATAAAAGGGAAGCTGATAAACTGCTTGATTACATCGGTAAGCATACAAAGGAATAAGGTCTGTAAATATAAAAATGGCTAAGAGAATCGTAATTAGACTCTTAGCCATTTGCTTGTATTTTTTTTATTTACTTAGCATACCGTTCAGCCACTTTCATGGCAATCTCAGACCATTCCCAAAGGCGCTTTGGTTTGTAGCCAACGGTAGAGATATCTTTCATTATCAACTCTACATGGGCCTTACCTTCTGTTTTCTCCATGAAATCGACAAGCTCTTTTTCAGCTCGGTCTGGATGCCAATGATCACCTGCAAAGACTGCAGGGCTTGGCTTTCGACTAAGAACAAAATCAGTGCCAATTTCATTGATAATCTTCTCGGAATCACACCATGGGCTTGTGGATATTTTCCTTAAGTTTGGTATTTTTCTCATTAGGTCAATCTTATTATGAAGTGGTTCACAACAGCCATAATAGTTAAGACCAAAGCGCTTCATCCATTTCATATCATGTTCAATGGCAAAGTCCCAATGCATCTGTGGTGATACTTCACTGAATATCTGAGCATTGGAACATCCCCACATATTATGAGGTTTGACATGGGATGGGTCAAAGTCTGAACCAGGCAGTTGGTTGGTATAACCATAGCCCCTGAACCAATCCGTGTGTTATTTGAGTCGATGGACAGCAAGTTCATTTCGACAAATTGATCAAGTTCAACCATCCAAGCATCAACCATTCTCTCAACAGCATCATGAACCATCTGCGGTCTCATAACGAGGTCCATCATTGCTTCTTGAACACCCCACCAACGAATAAGAAAATCCCAAGGTGTAAACCAGATATGGCTTTGACCTACTTTTTTTTACTGGTATAATGCCCTCAAATAACTCAAGCATCATGTTATAAGAAATCTCTGTGGCCTTTACGTTATGGGTAATCTTAGGCATGATGATTTTATCAATGTCTTCTGGTTCATTTATTTGAATCTTGAAGTGTCTTGAATATATATCGTTGTCTGAATCCGTAGTAGCAATGTCCACTTGTTCTTTTATACCAAAATCGGTGCTATGAATCTGCAATGGACATTCGATATAAGGACTCACTATCATGTCGGCAGGTAAATGGCGCCACTGGTAAAGTTCTTTTCGAAGGGTATCTTCCAGTTGTCTTGCCCATGGATGGCTACACTTTAGAGTCAGTTCTTCGTTGACATTCATCTCATGCCAAGGTATTTCATTAATCCATACCATAGGTCTTACAGATTCTAGATCATTGAGTTGTGTCCAAAGTTTTGCTTTTTCCTTGTGGATAGATAAACCTGCAATTTCAGCTTTTTGACTGGCCAATCCTTTGAGGATGTCTTTTTCGTAATCCGTTAACTTTATTTCATCTGCTGATGGTACTGGTGTCATATGACTTGGATCGTGTAGCATAATACGCCTCCCTATAATTAAGCAAATTTTAGTATTCCCTAATAATAGTATAGGTGTCAAATCAACCATTGACCATTCAATATATTCATCTTCATGGTCTTTTTTTGAATCATGTCAACTAGTTTACTTTCCTAATCATGAATAAAAGGAACCCTATATTTTATTCTATAAGCTGTTGGCGTCATGCCTATGGCTTTTTTGAATGTTTTGAAAAAATAAGACTCATTGTTAAAACCTGCTGAGAGCATAATGGCATTAATATGTGTGCTGCTAGATAAGAGTTGTTGCTTTACATAGACTAACCTTATATCCCTTAAACAGCTCATTGGGGTTTGACTATAGATTCGCCTAAATTCCCTTGTGTAGTAATAAGGGCTTAAATCAGCAATCTTAGCCAATAGTTGCAAGGTGACTGATTCTGAGAAGTGACTTTCCATCCATAGGCGAGAAGCTCTTATTCTAAGGTGGGCATCATTAATGCCACTAAAGCCTTGACGTTGATAGTTTTCCTTGTAATTCTCCCAAAGTTCAATGAAAATATTGTTAATCATTGTTGATTCAATCATTGCTTGTATGGATTCTTGAAGGAGAAAAGTGGCGTATAGTTTCTCAAAATAACTTGCTATTCTAGTTCCAACTTCTTGTGACAAGTCAATATAGGGCGGGTACGGAATTTGACCATCATAACTTTTGCCTTTGGAATCTATAAGGTCAAAGGTTAAATAGTAGCAATAGTAGGGTGCTATGCCTTGGACAACATCCCCGGGGTTTCGAATGAAAAGACGGTTTTTTTTCGTAACAATCTTTTCCTTGTTGGTGTTAATCAATCCCTTGCCCCAGGTCATGAAGTCAAATTCAAAAGTTAAGACAGTTCTTTGATTATAGACAGTACCACTCCTTGAACAATTGCTTTCATCGACTCTATGGATGGTTATGTTATGGGGTGTGTATGTATTTAAGAATTCCAACATGTTAGTACACCTCTCACTTCCTAAAAAAGCAAAATAACACAGTAATTAGCAATTTAGCTTATTTTTATCAGATGGATATCCTTGTATAATCTAAGTATAAAGCGATTGGATGTGAAATGCAAACAATTAACTATAAGCAATAAAAAGGAGTGAATAAAATGAGTCAGAAGATAAACTGGTATAGAAGTAACATACCTAACAAGACAATGAAGGACCTAACAAAGCGAAGTGATTTCAAAGGTTTGACGCAGGTTGGCTTACATATAGCACTAGCCATTTTACTTGGAGTTGCCTCCTATTGGTATATGAAGCAAGAGCTATGGTTACTAGGTATAATCACTTATCTTATTTATGCAATGGTTTTCTCATTCCTTGGCATAACAGCAGCAATTCATGAACTGAGTCATAAAACAGTTTTTAAAACAGTTTGGATCAATGAATTCTTTATCAAGTTACTATCGTTATTGACCTTTAGTGATTATGTGTTTTTTTAGAGAAAGTCATATGAAGCACCATCAATATACGGTACATCATTATCTAGATATGGAAGTAGAGTTACCTCTAACAGTTAAGTGGTATCACTGGTTGATGTGGTTCACATTTTATCTAAGGAAACTCTACCTAAATATAAAAACTACTATCAATAGATCTTTTGGCAGATTATCTTCTGAATGGGAACAAAGGCTGTTTTACAAATTGGGAACAAAATATAAGCAATTGATAAGGTGGAATCGTTGGCTAATTGTATTTCAGCTTACTGTGATTGGCCGAAGTATCCTTAGTGGGCAATACTACATTATCATGTACATCATCATTACACCTTATGTATTTCAGTTTATGAATATCTTTATAGGTCTTACGCAACATATTGGAATGACGTCTAACAGTGATGATTTCAGAGAAAGTTGCCGGACAGTTAAGCTTGATCCTCTATTTGAGTTTTTGTACTGGAAAATGAATTACCACGTTGAGCATCATATGTTTGCCGGTGTGCCATTTTATAACCTTGGAATTTTGCGAAGACAAATCATTCAAGACTTACCAGTAGCAAAAGGACTGTTACTTAGTTGGGCTGATATTAAAAGAATCAATTCAGAGGAAAAGTCTATGATGAAAATGTCAAAAGATGGCATAGAAGTAATAGAAAGTTAAATGCATAGAAAACAATATGTGTCGTAAGTTAAATGGCATTAAGTTTATTAAGATGGAAATAGAAAGGATGAAAGAAATGAATTCGACTGTTAATACAAAACATCAATTACTAAAGCAAATTGGAGGTGAGGTTACTGAGAAAGCCACATGGTCACCATTTCTGGCTTTTTTATTGGGAGCATCAAAGTAAAGAAGTACAAGATAAGGGCCAACTTGCTATATGGAAAAAATTGGTGCAGCACCACTGCTTAGAGGGCTAGTTTCTCCAGCTACAATCGTCATGGAAGGCTGTGACGTCATTGAAACTGAGGAAGATGGCAAGAGAAGAATCGAGTATAAGACACCTATAGGGACTATCGTTGAAGAGGCTGTACTTACACATAATACCTGGTTCTTATCAAGACATCCTGTGCAAAACCAAGGGGACTTGAAGATTTTCAAGTATATCTGTGAAAATATCAAAGTGGAGTCCAACGTGGAAGAAGTGAATCAAACCATTGAAGATACAGGTGATAGAGGACTTCACATACCTCTTGTAGGTTTGTTTGCAAAAAGTAGTTTTCAAAGTCTTCTTGAACATTGGATTGGTACAGTCAATCTCATCTATGCCATGATTGACTATCCAAAGGAGATAGAAGAGTGTATCGCTGTGATGCGGGTCAAATCAAACCAGATTGCAGAACTTGCAGCTCAAACTAATGCTGAAGTTTTCATTTCATGGGAAGATACGTCTACAACGAATATCTCACCAACATATTATGAAAATTACATCCGACCAGAGATTGATGACTGGTGTGATATCTTACATACAAAAGGCAAAAAATATGTTCAACATGCATGCGGACATTTGAAGTGCCTTTTACCATATATGGCAAAATCAAAAATAGATGGCATAGAGTCTATGTCGCCAGAACCAACAGGGGATATTGATGTGATTGAAGCTGCAAAAATGCTTCCTGACCATATGACAATTATTGGTGGATTAGAACCGACTTTTCTTATTAAGGCCGATGAGAAGATGCTAAGGGAGCGTATCTACACATTACTTGATGAAATGAAAGGACGTAGGTATGTACTGGCCAACAGTGATAGTTGTCCACCTGAAGTTACGGAAGAAAAGTTTATCCTAATTAGAAAAATACTTGATGAGTATAGCTAAAGTCTACGGCCATAACTCTCAGAGTTACTATCAAGGGATTTCTTGAAGGCTCGGGGTGATTGGCCTGTATAGGTTTTAAAAAAGTCGGCTAAAATAGGACAGATTGTCAAAACCTACAAGGCCAGCTGCTTCTAGAATACTGACATTCATGGTCAGATAGTGCCTTGCTAAGGCAATCTTTCGCTCTTTGATATAGTCATGGACAGTGCGGTCCATTTTTGATTTGAACATATTGTAGATGGTTCGTTTTGAAATACCGATGGCATCAGCAATATCACCAGCTGTCATTTTTTGCTCAAGGTTCTGGTCGATGTAATCAAGAATTAGTTCAAAAGTTGATAATTCTTGAGAGCCATTGGTGAATAGGGCTTCAGAGGAAGACGGTGTTAATAAATCTAAGCTTTGATAAATAAAGTTCATAAGTAGCTCTTGCATCCAAGGGCTATTTCTTGGTGGTGTTTTTCCTTTGAAAGCTTCAATAAAAGTTATATAAGCCAACAGTTCTGTGTTGCCAAGACCAAAAGGTAGATGATTTGCCAAAAAAGCATTAAGTAGTTTTTCTTTATCTGAGTCGTTAACACCCGTATGTGTATATTCAAGCTTGAAAGACAAATAGAAGATGGTCATAGAGGCATAAGGTTTGATGTGAATTTCATGAGTGGCAAAAGGCTCTGACAAAAATATGTCCCCTTTTTTTAGCAGGCGCTCTTTTTCCTTGTAGATAAATTGACCTTGTCCATCCAGTACAATTACAAACTCATAGCAGTCATGATGGTGCTCTTGGTTAGAGTAGATAAAACTAGTGAATTCATAATAATTACCAACTTTAACACTCATAAGATATTTACCGATTCTTTTAATGAAACTCATTTCTCCAATAGGGCACTTTAGGTGTCTGTATGTCATAAGCTACCTCATTCTTATTACCCAAATTACATTTGTATGTTGCTGATTACCTGGGAGTTATACTTAGATTATAGGAATAATTTCGCTATAAGTCAATAATATAACTCTATAAGTAAAATTTCTGTATGTCGAGGCCACTATACTTAAGTCATAGAGACCCAGTAAGGTAAACAATATATAAAAGCTTTGGAAGGAGATATGATGAAACCAAGTGGTGGTTTTATACTTTCGCCTAGCCATGACTATCTTCTTGAGGAAACGCCTATTGAGAATGTTATAGCGATGTATGATACAGCAAGAGTCTATGGCGCGTATGAATAGATGCACTGCACAGGAATATTGATGCTTGGGACAAAAGACTTGATAACTATGCAGAAGACTTTGTCGTGTTTGGTTCGGTTTGTGGTGTGTATGAATATCTATGGCGCATCATTGGATTATTTATACTGCTGTTATACCATTGTACGAAAGAGTCAAAGACCCGATGGTTATTTTCTATGCTACTAATATTAAAAAAATGACCATCCTTATTAAGTTATTGCATTACGCTTTGGATAAGAAATCACTATAATAAGTTTATGCGGTTTTAACAATTTAGATAAGTTATGCCGTAAACAATCAATGCGAGGTGAAACAATTGGCTACAAATGATAAAACGGTTGCACTAAAAATGGATGGCGTTAGCAAAAGGTTTCCAGGAACATTAGCGGTAGATAAGGTCGATTTTGATGTTCGTGCAGGTGAAGTTCACGCCTTGCTCGGTGAAAATGGTGCAGGAAAATCAACCCTAATGAAAATGCTCGCTGGGTCATACAATGATTACACGGGTAAAATATTTATTAATTCAAAACATGTTGAGTTACATTCTCCGGCTAATGCAAAAAAAGAAGGTATAGCGATGATATACCAGGAGTTAAGTTTGTCTTTAGCTCAAAGTATTGCAGAGAATATGTTGGCGGGGCATTTGCCAGGAAAAGGAATATTTGTTGATAAGAAGGAATTGGTAAAGAGAACAAAAAACCAGTCTTTCAAGAGTTGGTCTTGAACATCTAGATCCTAACGCTCCAGTTGGAACGATTAGTCAACATGAAGCCCAACTAGTTGAGATAGCGAAAGCTCTTGACAACAATCCTGCTATCTTAGTTATGGATGAGCCGACATCTGCACTATCGAGTGAAGAAGTTAATAGGCTTTATGAAATCATTAGAAAACTAAGAGACCAAGGTCTTGCAATTGTCTATATATCACATCATCTTCCAGAAGTATTTAACATAGCAGACAAAGTAACTGTTCTTAGAGATGGTAAAAAAAATAGCGACAAATGATATTAAAGAAGTTGATCAACAAAAGCTTGTTGAATTAATGGTTGGACTTACTGCAGAAGAATTTTATAAAAAGACAAAAGTCGAATTTGGTGAAGAAGTTCTAAGAGTTGAGAATTTCTCGAGAACTGGATTTTTTACAGAGTCAAATTTTTCAGTGAGAAAAGGGGAAATACTCGGACTTGCTGGTCTTGCTGGTGCAGGGCGGTCAGAAGTAGCAAGATCAATCGTAGGTGCAGATGATCACAGCAGTGGTCGTGTCTTCATTGATGGCGTTGAAACAAAAGTTAAGAATATGGGTCAAATGCTTGAGGCGGGTGTGGCATATTTATCTGAAAATAGGAAAACTCAAGGTCTATCCCTTAGATTGACCAACAGAGAAAATATTTTAGCTGCGATGATACAAAAGCATTCAAAAGGGATTGTTTATCATCCTGAACTTGGTGAACAGTTGGTTGTTGATTTAATGAAAGAATTGACAGTTTATCCTCAAGATCCAGATAGAACTGTCGGTAATCTTTCTGGTGGGAATCAGCAGAAGGTTTTATTGGCAAAATGGATGGCAACAGCACCAAAAGTTCTTATCTTGGACGAACCAACAAGAGGTGTTGATATCGGTGCCAAAAAAGTAATTCATGAAGCTATTGAGAAGATGGCTCAAAATGGTGTGGCAATTATTATTATTACATCTGATTTACCAGAACTGGTAGCTCTAGCGGATAGAGTTATGATTATTAATCAAGGGCATTTACTTGGTGAAATTCATGAAGATAATTTATCAGAAGAATCAGTTTTGCTTGCGGCAAACGGTAATGGAGGTATTCTAAGTGTCAAATACTAAGGTGGAAACTAAGGAAACGAATATAAAGAAAACAGATGATTCAAGAAGTATGAAGTATGATACATTTACAGTTATTGTGAACAAATTTGGCGTATTTTTCATGATTATTTTGTTATGTATTGCAGGAATGATTATTTCTGACAAATTTGCCACGGTTGGCAACATCATAAATATACTTGATAATGCAGCGTATGTTGGTATTATTTCTGCGGGTGTGGCATTCGTCATTTATTGTGGACAGTATGGTGACTTATCTGTTCCAGCAATCATGGCTTTTTCAGGTATAATCGCTATTGAATTTTTGAGATTTGGTATCGTACCAGCGATTGTTGCTGGTATAATTGCAGGTGCACTGATTGGTGTAATCAATGGTTATATCATTGGTAAGCTTAGAGTTAATGCAATTATCTGGACTTTGGCAATGAAATTTATGCTCCAGGGTACCATACGTGGTGTTTATAAAAACACACAGATGTATCCAGATGTTGCCAAAGCAGAGACCTTCGAAAAAGGGTTTTTCTTACCCCTTATGGCAAAATTAATGCCATCAATAGTTGATAAGGATATGACAGAGAATGCTGGGCAGTTCTTTGCACTGTCAAGAACGATTATCACAATAAAAGCACCCTATATATCTACTTTGAATCAATATCCAGATGGTACAGCTCGGTTTGGATTACCAATGATGATTGTCGTTATGATTGTCATCATGATAATATTCTATTTAATCATGAAAAAGACTGCATTTGGTAATCAGCTTAAGATTGTAGGATCTAATGCTTTAGCAGCTTCAATGACAGGTATTAATACAACCAAAGTTGTTGCATTAGCCTTTATTACATCAGCTGTAGCAGCCTCTGTTGGAGGTATCTTCTTTACATCCCTTGAAAAAGTTGGTTTTTTACAGTAACGGGGCAGGATATGACTTCAGAGCCGTTACAGCAATTATACTTGGTGGTATGAGCCTTAGTGGTGGTCGTGGTAGTATACTAGGCGTATTAGGTGGTGTATTAACACTAGGAATCATCAGCAATATCTTATCAAGCCTTGGAATGGGAACTTATGAACAACAGATAGTTTCCGGATTCATTTTTATAGTAGTAGTAGCTGTAAACTCTAATTCATTAAGAAAGTTGGGACGAGATGATGCTTAGTGTATTAAAGAGCAAAAAAAATTATTGAAAAAATCAATGATTATAGAATCTATATAGCACTAATAGTGATATATGTTGTAATGGCAGTGATTGCACCTAATTTCTTCACCATTTTTAATACGGCATCTATGCTTAAGTCGTGGAGTTTCTTGGCCATTGTTGCAATTGGATTTACAGTAGTATTGATTGTTGCTCAGTTTGACTTGTCAATTGGATCTGTCCTTAATCTAGGTTCTATTCTAGTAATAGGTGAGTTTAATAGATTCTTTGGAATATTTGAAGATAGTGGAATGAGTGAAAATACTAGCTTGTGGCTTGCATGGATATTTGCCATTTTAATTGCTATACTTGGAGGCGCTTTCGTAGGACTCATCAATGGATTCCTTGTAGCAAAGATGAAAGTCCATTCATTTATTGTGACCATTGGTATGTTGACAACTGTAGCAGGCTTCATTGTCCTTTATTCTAAAGGTAATTCTATAAGCACAAAAAGTTATGTATTACTTGAATTTATTGAAGCAAAGTTTTTCGGTATTTTTTCAGCTAAAGTACTTATTGCTTTAGGATTGGTACTTCTTTTTGAAATAATGCTTGTAAAAACTAAAGCAGGAAGAGCATTTTTCCTAGTAGGAGGCAATGCAGAAGCTGCATGGCTTGCAGGGATTAACAAAGAAAAATACACAATGATTGCATTTGTTATATCAGGTATAACGGCAGCAATTGGTGGTGCAATATTCGCTATTGGTATGAACACAGCTGACCCATCTTATGGGACAAAGGGGCTTAGTCCACTGCTGATGGTTCTGGCTGCAACAATTATTGGTGGTACCATGTTGACCGGAGGGAAAGGTAGTGTCCTTAAATCAGGAGCGGCTGTATTGACACTGACGATTATCTTCAGTGGACTATCAAATTACGGTGCAGGGATAGAAGTAAAGGTTCTAGTGAGTGGTATACTATTAGCCCTTGTAATATTAGTGGAAGCCTATGCAATATACAAAGCGGAAAAAATGAAAGGTCAGAAACCTGAGCTTATGAAAGAAGCATTAAAGGTTAAAGACGCTTCATAATAATTAATTAGTCCCAAAATGGGAAGCCATATAACATAAATAAGGAGGAAGTAGAATGAAAAAATTTTTATCAACATTACTTGTATTAATGCTTGTAGTTGCAATGTTTACTGCATGCGGGGAAAAAGAAAAAGAAATGGCAACGGATGCACCAACTGAAGAAGCAACTGATGAAGTAGCTGAAGAATCAACTGATGAAGCAGCTGATGCAGAGGTAACTGAAGAAAATTCTAACTTGGCTGAATCACTTGCAGTAGATGTAAGTGGACTTAAATCAAGTGATGGGCAACCATTATTACTTGAAGTTGAGTCGAAAGATGTACCTGATAGACCAGCAGATCCAGATGCATTATCAGAAGAAGAAGCTCTTCACTGGTATGATATGGAATACGCTGGATGGGGTGTTGTAAAAGAAAACTTACCAGTATCACCAGCAGACGGAGCAATAGGTAAATCAGTTACTCTAATCGTGCATGGTGACCATCCATGGACTACAGCATATTCAGCAGGGGCAAAGAAAATTGCTGATGCATATGGAATGGAATTAACAATATTATCACCTAACTGGGACTTAAACGTTCAAAATGAACAAATTGATCAAGCAATCAACACGAATCCAGATATGATTGTTTTAATCCCAATTAATACAGAAGCAGCAACACAACAACTTAAAAAAAATCAATGAAGCTGGAGTTCCTGTAATCGTAAGTAATACATTACCAGGCGCAGATGCATTGAAGTATGCACTTGCTTGGACTGGACCAGACGATTGGGGTCAGTTTAGAATGTTGGCACAACATCTTGCTGATGAACTTAATGGTGAAGGTGGCGTTGCATACATCACTCATAACCCAGGTGGTTCTCCATACTTCGCAAGAATGATGGCACCTAGAACTGAACTTAACACATATGCTCCTGAGATGGAAATGCTTGATTTCAAATCACCAGGATTCGAAGCAGTTGCAACTAAGCAAGTTGTATCTGACTGGATTACAAAATACGGTGAAGAACTTACTGCTATCGTATGTGCTGATGACTCAGCTCAAGCGCTTGGTGTTGCTGAAGCACTTAAAGTTGCAGGTAGAGAAGATATCATGGTAGTTGCTGCTGGTAACTCTAAAATTGGTATGGATGCAGTAAAAGCTGGAGATATTGCAGCGATTACTTATCAATCATCTGAAGCTGATGGCGCTATTGGAATGAAGAATGCAGCAGACTGGTTCAATGGTCTTGAATTAGCGGAAGTATCCTACTTAGTTAAGCATATTATCACTGCTGACGACGTAGATGATTTCATGCCTGCTCAATGGTAAGATTGACATTTTCTAAAGTAATAATTTAGATTGAAAGGGGTTGCTTTCGTGAGCAACCCCTTTTGTGTTATAATGGATAAGAAAGGAAGTGACGATCTATGGCTAAAAAAAAGAAATAAGAAAGAACGTATATCAATTAAACTCAAATTAACCCTATCTCATATTCTTATTGGCGTTATGCCGATGTTAGTTGTTGTAATATTGTTACTAAATATTGCAAAAGGAGTGATAATGGACGAGGTTGAGTACGCAATAACATTCTGACACAAAAGGTTGCTTCTGCTATTGACATGCTTTCTAGTGATTTTCTTGATGCATCCAAACTGGCTGTTTCTGATGACAGTGTACTTGAGGTGGCTAATAAAAGTATTGATGATTACCCAGCTGTATTTGAGGCTAATAAAGAAAGAGCTGCAGTTATACACCAAATGATAGATAACATTAAACTAACCAATACGGACATACAAACCATCGCTTATATCAAAGAAGATGAAATCATTACAACACAAGAAACACCCTATATGAAAGAAGGGTTTATTGATACATTTTTCCAAAACGACTTTATCCCTAAACTGAGGGATAAGAAAGAAAATGTTCATTGGTCATATAACCAATACGATACCCAAAGAATCTTTTTTGTATAGAAATATTAAGAAAGTCGTCAAAGATGTTGGTGTATTAATGATATCAATTAATAAAGATTTTCTTGAAAACGAACTTGATTTTGAAGAATTACCAGAAGGTGTAAAAGTCTATGTTACTGATATGCATGGTAACATTATTTTATCAAACACTACTGATGACATAGCAAGTGTTGGTTATTTCAATGAAATTATAGAGGCAAAGGACGTTGCAGAAGGAGAAGAAGTGATTGATCATGGTGTTTATATTAGTGAAAATGCCAATACGGGAGATGACTTAATTACTTTTGCAACCATGGAAAACGGCTGGTTATATATACATGAACAACCGACTAACCTTGTTCTTGAAGGCATTAATAACTTACAAACCTTATCATGGATTCTCATTGCAATAGCAGCAGTCTTGGCAGTGGTTATCGGTGTACTTAGTGCTAATAGTATCGTTTCCCCAATAAATTATTTTAGAAAATTGTTTAAACAATTAGAACAAGGTGACTTCACTGCAAGATCACAAATTACAGGGAATTTTGAGATGGGTCAGTTGTCAAAAAGCTTTAATGAGATGGTTGGCAATGTAGGGAAATTGATTAAAGACGCTAGAAACACTGCTATTGAGGTGCAATCTGATGCTAAGGCATTAAATGACATTGCAAAAACTTCAGCTGATGCTTCACATGAAATAATGTTGGCAGTAGAATCCCTTGCTACAGGAGCGACTGAACAAGCCAGTGATGCAGATAAAACAACCAGAGTTATCTCTGAATTGGCTGAAAATATTGCCAATACAGAAGCTACATTTAGCACAGTTATAGAGGCGACCATTAGAACAAAAAAAGTTGGTGAAAAAGCGGAAATCACTATTGAAGAGCTGAATGCAACAACAAATGATACCATGACTTTATCTCATAACATAAAAGCAGATATGAAAGAATTGGTTTCTATGTTTGAGGAAATCATGGAAATTGTAAAAATGATTGATGGTATCAGTGGTCAAACCAATCTACTGGCTCTTAATGCAGCAATTGAGGCGGCAAGAGCAGGTGATGCAGGAAAAGGGTTTGCTGTTGTAGCGGATGAAGTAAGAAAGTTAGCGGAAAAATCTGTAGAAGCGACTCAAAAGATTTCGGGCATAGTTACAGGGATTCACCTGGCAACGAGTGAAACAGAGAAGATGTTACAAGACAGTGAGATTGTTTATATAAAACAAGAAGAAGCAGTACGTAAGACAGACCAATCGTTCAAAGACATTGTGCTTGACATGGATTCCATTAGCGTAGAAATAGAAAGAGTTTCTACAATGCTTGGTAACCTAGAAACAGTTCAAAACGAAGCCATAGATGCAGTAACTTCTATAGCAAGTATTGCAGAAGAATCTGCAGCTGCAGTACAAGAAGTCCTTGCTACTGGTGAAGAGCAAAGTACCAATGCTTCACAATTATCAGATATGTCTAAGAATCTTGGTGAAATTATAAAAGGATTAAATGAAAGAATTGAAGGATTTGTGACAGAGTAATCTGTCAATAATCCTTAAGATTCAACCGATAGTCAGAAGGTGTCATGTTATTGTGCTTTTTGAAGCTGATGCTGAAATAATGTGGGTTTGAATAGCCCACATTATAAGCTATTTCACTAACACTCATGTCTGTGGTTGATAGCAACATTATGGCTTTTGACATTCTTATATTGGTAATATATGCCTTGAAATTTATATCCTTTTCTTTCTTGAAAAGAGCACTTAGATATCCTGAGCTAACTGATATAGCCTCTGAAACAGTGCCGAGTGACAAGAATTCATCGTTGTAATTTTCTTGAATATAAGACATGGCCAATGAAACTAAACTTTTGCTATTGCTTTCTCGTAGTGAAGAAATATTTGATGCGATATCAAATGCAAGAGGTTGAATGATTTTAATGATTTCATTAGGTGAGACGATGGAGTCGATGGCTGAGTATATTTCTAAACTTTTATTCCAAAGATTCTTTGAAGGGTCTTTAATTTCGACTAATAGCTTGGCAAGACTGGTTACAAAATCTATGAGAATTACCTTTATATTGGCTGGAGATAGTGTGTTCTTGTTGACTAGGTGAAGCTTTAAAGACTCAAGGGATTTTGTGATTTCAAGTTTGTTATTAGCTTTAACGGCACTAATTAATTTGTTATAAACTTCAACTGGATAGTAGAATTCAGACTCAACATAAGATAAGTCGTGAATGTAGTATATACCACCATTTCCAAGGGCATATTTACAGTCTAATGCTTTTAAAGCATCCTTATAGGACGAATATAAGTGTTTAAAATCATTGCAGTTACTACCTATTCCTACATTTACTTCCATAGTAAGGTGTAATAAAAAAGCTTTTTGTAAGATTCCCAGGATATCATCTAGGGTATTGCTAGGGCTATCTTTCTTGTATAAAAGATTGTTTGATAAGATTATTGCTACATTTCCATAAATATCTGCAAAACAAGGATGCTGAGCGCCTAGAGTTTCTGATATAATATTTTTCATTCCAAATAGATACAAATCCATCATATTTGAAGGAATTGAACCAGTGACTGGCTCAATGATGCAAATAACCTTTGGGCCAGGTTGAAAATTAAGTCCTAGTGTTTCCATCCGGTCTATTGAGTATACAACACTGTCGTTGTTGCATACTAGACCTTGTAAAAAGTTTTCTTTGAGTAGTGGTAGGCTGTGATGAAGTTGCTCCTCCATTGTTGCTAGATAAACTTTTTTTTGTGCTTCTAAATCAAGCTGTTCTTTGATTTTTTTTCACTTTAGTGGTTAAAGTCGCGGAACCAAGAGGCTTTAATATATAATCTAGAACACCTAAACTGATGGCTTCTTGAGCGTATTTGAACTCGTCATGGCCACTGAATATAACAACCTGTGTATCAGGCATCATTTTTTTGAGTTGCTTTGTGAGTTCAATGCCATTCATAACGGGCATTTTTATGTCAGCAAACACCAGGTCAGGTTTGTAATCCTTAGCTATTTCAAGTGCTTCTTTACCATTACATGCCTGAAGGGGGATTTCAAATCCCATAGATGCCCAATCTATTTTTTTTAACAATAGAATTTCTAACACGTTCTTCATCATCCACAATAATAACTTTATACATGATAACCTTCTCCTATAAGACTAAAAATGTTTGCTGATTATTGGTATCGTCAATGTAACAGTGGTTCCATGTCCTATTTCACTCTTATACACTAGCCCATATCTGTCCCCATAATAAAGCTTGATACGCTGGTCTACATTGATGACGCCAATGCCAGAGCCTGATTTATCACTTTTTGTGGGACTTCCTTCTAAAATGTTTTTACATTGATTAGTGTCCATACCTAGGCCATCATCATTAATGGACAAGACTAAATCATTTTTAGTTGTTTTTGCAGAAATGAGAATGTGCCCTTTTGATTTTTTTTTCTTTTATGCCATGGTATATAGCATTTTCAACCAAAGGCTGTAAAATAATTTTTGGAATACGGATATTTTCCAGCGTGGCGTCCTCAATATTTAATTTGTAGTCAAATTTATTGTAGTAACGCATACTTAATATGTAAAGATAATTGCTTACATGATTAATTTCTTCTCTAAGAGTTATGAATTCTTGGCCTTTACTTAAACTTATTCTAAATAGACTTGATAATGCTTCAATCATAGGGACAGTATTCTCATCTCCATCTTCAGCCATCCATATAATGGCGTCCAATGTGTTGTATAAAAAGTGGGGGTTAATTTGATCTTGAAGAACTTTAAGTTCTGCTTTTCTTTTTTCGCTTTGCTCTTTTCTTACTTGGTTCATCAAGTTGCTAATGCGACTAATCATACTGTTAAAGCTATCAGAAAGAACACCCACCTCATCTTTTGAAGTGACTTCAACCAGTGCATTTAGTTTTTGGTCAGCTGTATCCATAGCATTCTTAAGATTAATAATAGGGGTTGTAATCTTTGAGGATATTCCATATGTAATCAATAATATTATGATTAAAGATAAGGCTGTAAATAATATGATGTAATTCTTAATGGAATCTACTTCGGTTAATATAAATGAATATGGCGTTACATTAGCAAACCACCAACCAGTTCTTAAATCTTTTTGATAAACAACATTATAAGTTTCATTATCCATAGTCGTTGAGAAACTACCATTTTGACTTGATTCAGGCGTTTCTTCAAAGTGACGATTTAGCAAATTGAATAGCCCGTCTTCATTATTTATTAGTGGTTCATAAGTGATGTCTGTGTTATAAACCAAATTTCCTTTATCATCGGTAATAAGGATGACGTTTCCATTGGCTGTTGTGGCAGAATTACAATAACGTTCTATAATATTTAGGTTGGTATTAATAAGAACAATCCCTAAATCGCTTTGCCCATTAAAGCGCTCGATTGTATCTACAGTTGAGAATATATTATATATACCATCCTCAATAACTACTTGCCTGGGAGTGAATATAAATGCATCCTTATTATTTGCTGAAATATCTTGGAGCAAATCTACAGATGTATAACCACCTATCTCATTAGGTTTTTTAAGAATATCCTTAGATAAAACAACATTATCATCTTTCACAATGTAAATACTTAAAATATCTTCCCTTAGGTTAATGATATAGGACAAGAGTTCATGACTCGATTGATAGCTATCCTTTATTCTGATTCCATAGGATGTTTCATCTAGTACATCATCTTGTCCTATAAGGTAAATCTGAATGTAATAATTATAGACAATCATATTGACAATCCTATCAATTTCGTACAAATAATTATCGATATTACCAATGAGATTATTAAGAACTTGGTTAGAGTACTTAACATTGTTAGCTTCAAGCTTTTTGCTGTAAGTACTTATAGAGATGGAAGTGATAAAAGTCATGGATAGAATTATGACTGTAGAAAAAAGAAAATAACATTTTGAACCGTATACTATGTGATTTCATACAGACCCATTTATAAAGCCTCAATTAAATGCACCTCCCTAAAACGACTAGTGAATCAAGATTAGCATATCTATATAAAAGTATCAATGGTCTTAGGTAGATTTATTAAAATAGTGACCATAAATCAAAAGAAATAGTATTGATAGACTGTGAGTTAAAAGGTATAGTTAATTAATAGGTACTAGAAAAGGGGGAATTACGAAATGGGAAAAGCAAAAGAGAAAATTGAACGTATGCGCAAAACATTATCTCACCAAGAGGCGGACCGGGTACCAGTTGGCGAGTTTTTTTGGTCGAATCATCTAAGAAGGGCAAATGCACAATTTGGTGCAGGATTTGATCCTTACAAAGTGTATGATCTAGACTATATTGTTGTCACACCAAATCTTGACCCTCATATCAAAGATTTTGAGATTATCAGTCAAGATGGTGAAGACATAATTCTAAAGACAGGATTTGAAGCAACAATCAAAAGAAGCGGCACAATCGTTATGCCACACTTTGAAGAATTTGGTATTAAGACGGCAGAAGAAATGGCTGACTTTGTATTTGACGCGCCAGATGATAAGAGACGTTTCTACAAACGTGGAGATGATCAAATCAATGGTGTTGGCGATGCACTAAACCGAGACTTAGATCCATGGGACGAACGGGTAGATAACTATGTAGATGACTTTGCAGTATTTGGATCGGTGTGTGGCGTTTATGAATACCTATGGCGAATCATTGGAACTGAGAATTCACTTATGTGGATGATACTTGAAGAAGAAAAATATTCAGCGTTTGTTGACCGTCTAGGTGATCACATCTATAAGATGTGTGAAGCACAAATTATTGAAGGAAAAGGTCGTCTTTGTGGAATGTATCTATGGGGCGATGTTGCTTATGTTAATGGTATGTTGTTTGCACCTGATGCCTGGAGAAAATTATTTAAGAAACATGATCAAAGGTTAATTGAGCTTTGTCACAAACATGATTTGATGGTTATTTATCATGGTTGCGGTGATGCAAGAAAAATCTATGATGACTTTGTTGAAATCAATCTGGATATGTACAACCCTCTTGAGTGCAAAGCCCATCTAGATGTTATTCCAATTAGTAAACACTATGGTGATAGAATGGGGTGGTGTGGTAATATAGACGTAAGAGAGCTTGAGTCTGGCAACAAAGATGCTATCAAAAGAGAAGTGCTTTATAAACTTAGGGCAGCTGTTGGTGGTGGTTATGTCTTCCAATCGGACCACTCAATTTCTTCAGGCGTTAGTCCAGACAGCTATGCTTTTGCTGTTGAATGTTTAAGAGAATATGGCAATTACCCACTTGATGTTGATAAAATTGAGGATGAACTTAAAGAACTAGACAAAATACTTAGCGAATAGGCAAGTCAAGTATTCATTGCACTATAAATCAAATTGTTGTCACTATTTGTTAAAAGCTAATTCCTTATTAGCTATATACTAAAGAGTGATAATCATAGATGTGATAATAATTAGAGGAGGCATAAGAATGACAAGATATGGTTCAGTAATTAAAGTAAGAGAAGAAATGATAGACAGGTATAAGTATCTACATGCCAATCCATGGCCAGAGATTAATGCAATGATTACAGCATGTAATATTAGAAACTATTCAATCTATATGCGTGATGGTTATCTATATAGCTATTTTGAGTATGTAGGTGATGATTTTGATGGTGATATGGCCAAGATGGCTGCAGACCCAAAAACTCAGGAGTGGTGGGATGAGTGTAAGCCTTGTCAAGAACCACTGTCTACAATTGCAGAAGGCGAGTGGTGGGCACCAATGGAAGAGGTTTACCATTTGGATTAATGTTTAACATCATTTATATAAAGCCAAGTCAATAAAGCGTATTAGTGCTGTATTGACTTGGCTTTTATTCATCAGAAAGCCTTCTACCAAGACCAAGCTGGGTTGAAACCATTTCTTTGACATAGGCTCTGGGAGATTGACCAACATATTCCTTGAAAGTTCGACTGAACTGAGGTAAGTTGTCATAACCAACCAAACTGGCAACTTCGCTAGCTGGCAAATCCATTATGAGATAATGCTTGGCCAGGGCCATTTTGCGTTCTTTGATATAAGTGTTAACTGTACAGTTAAGGTGTTCACGGAACATATTATAGATTGTACGTCGTGATAAACCAATACTATTAGCAATGAGCTCTGCACTAATCTTTTTCTCCATATTCTGGTCAATAAAATCTAGTATTCTCTCAAAATCACTGACAGCATGTATACCGTAGGAAGTTTGATTGTTTGGAGGGATGAGACAAAGCTTCTCCATGCTGTTAAAAAGGAATTCAAAGACCATTCTTGCCAACCATGAATCTTGCCGATTCTTATGTCTTATACTATAGTCATTAATAAAACTGATGTAGGCCAATAAAGCTTTGTTATGATCTACAAAGGCATCGTGTTGTTCAATAAATGCGTCAATCAATTGCTCTTCATAACCACTATTAGACAAGGTGCCATCTCTCGTGATTTTGAAGAACAAATAAAATACTGTCATTGACTCTGATGGGACCACATGAATCTCATGCTCTTCAAAGGGGTTTGCAATGAAAAGGTCGCCAGAGTGCAATGTTTTGACAATTCCCTTATGTTCAAAACTACCGTGACCATCAAGTACAATCACCAGTTCATAGGAGTCATGATAATGCCGCTGGTTAGAGTGAGCAAAACTATTAAATTCAATATAATTACCTATTTTGGCAGTAATGTGGTAGCTACCAATTCGTTTGTCAAAGCCCATATCTGCTATGGGACACTTTTTTTTCATATAAGAAGCTTTCATAGTTACAATTATAATGTGATATGCACAAATAGTCAAATATAATTCCCTATAAATCAATCATGAGCCAGGTTAATTTTGTACAATAGATTTAAGAGAATAAAAGAAAAAAATCACACACTTTAACCGTATTTTAAGGAGGAAATTATGACTTCAAGAGAAAGACTAATGGCAGCTGTTAACCATAAGGAACCAGACCAGGTAGCAGTTGACTTAGGGGCAACACCAAGTTCAAACATATCAGCAATTGCTTATAACAATTTAAAGAAAGAACTTGGTATTACAAAAGGGCACACAAGAACATACGATGTGGTACAACAAGTAATACAACCAGAACCGGAAATGATGGATATCCTAGGTATTGATATTATTGACCTTGGTCAGACGTTCAATAGCAAAGATGAAGATTGGTACGATTATGAGCTTGCAGATGGTTCAACAGCTCAATACCCAAATTGGTTTAAGCCAACAAAGGGTGATGACGGTGGTATGAATTATCATGATAAAGACGGAACTCATATAGCCAAAATGCCAGACGGGGCTACATTCTTTGATCAGACTTTTTTCCCATATGTGGATGGTTATCCAACAGATTTCAGTAACTTAGATGCCATGATGAATAAAGTTCTATGGCAAGGTCTTGCCCATAGTCCATGGGATCATGCTAGTGAAGATGATTTTTGGCAACAACTGCGAAAAAAATGCTTTGGATTTAAGAGCTTCAACAGATAAAGCAATTGCAATTACTTGCGGATGTAACTTGATGGAATGGGGAATGTTCCTAAGACGTATGGATAATTTCCTTATGGACTGTTATGTTGACAAGAAGAATGTGGAATTACTACTTGATGAACTTATGAAACGACACCTTGCAGGGCTTGAGAAAGTTTGTAATGCAGTTGGTGATGTTGTAGATATTCTAAGATTTGGTGATGACTTGGGGATGGACCAAGGTACTTTTGTTAGCCCTGATGTATACCGAGAATTATTTAAATCAAAGCATACAATTCTGAATGACTATGTTCATAAGAACAGTCAAATGAAAACCTTCTTACATTCATGTGGTTCTATTTATGATGTGATGCCTGACTTAATTGATGCTGGATACGACATTATTAATCCAGTTCAAACAACAGCAAGAGGTATGGATCCAGCAACTCTTAAGAGAGAATTTGGAAAAGACATTACCTTCTGGGGTGGTGGCTGTAATACTAGAACAGTACTGAACAAAGGGACAGAAGCAGAGGTAAGAGAGAACACACTTCAGAATCTGGAAATATTTGCACCAGGTGGTGGATTTGTCTTTAACCAAGAACATAATATTATGCCGGATGTACCAGCAAAGAATATCATTGCTATGTATAACGCAATACGTGAGTTCAATGGACAAGGTCCAATCAAAGTGAAATAGATTCAATACAATCAAAGTGAAATAAACTTAGTATTTAGTATGAGTAGGAAAAGGTCTGACAGACGAATGTCAGGCCTTTTTTTTAATGAGTGTTATAGTGTCACCTTTGTTTTTTTAGCAAGGCCGTCAAATCCCTATCAGCTTGCTTGAGCAAACTGTGAAGACTTGATTTTGATGATTGATAACGATAGATAATTCCAGCAATCATAGATTCCAGTGCATCTCTTTCGTTGCCAAATGCCTTGTTGTCATGAATTAAGTTTCTCGTATAACCTTTGTTAAATGTATCTTTGGCAAGGGGAAGCCATGGGTATAGTTTCTTTAAGTTTGCATTGGTGTAGAGCTGATGTCTTGTTGGATTACCTGTAATTAATGAATAACGATAAGAAATATCGATGGAAAGGAACCATTTAAGAAAGTCGGAGGCACTATCCATATGTTGGCTATCTCTATTTATGCAAAGAGACCAACCACTGACCATTGAAGAATCAGAAGGCATTGGGGAAAAATCGACTAGACCGTTAACACCCGAGAATAGTCGGTCGTATAGTATAGGGGCATAACTGACATATGAAGTAATCATAGCTACATCTCCTTGACAGAAGAACTTGGCTACATCCTCGGCATAGTGAGGTGTGTCTTCAGTACCATAGCTTGTCGCTTCAATATAATTTTCAAAAGCACTTTTTTACTTGTGGTGTTGAAAGGTGTGGCATCTGTTGATCATCTATGAGCATACCATCATAGGCCCAAATTCTAGGAAGAATCTCACCTAAGATAGAACCTTTAAAGTAATCTGCTAAGCAAGTGCCATGGACTGTTGGTGACTGTTTGTTGAATCTTCTGGTAAAGAACTTGGCAATCTGATTGTAATGGTACCAGTCAACAGGAGGCTCTAAGTCACGCTGATATTTTTCATAGAACATTTCTTTGAGATTTTGGTCGCCAAATAAGTCTTTTCTGTAGAAAATCATCTGAAGACCAATAAGATAGGGAATACCAAATAATGTCTGCTGATGCAGTCCTAGTCTTGAGGGGTAAGTGTAATTACCTGCGCTATCCTTCATATAATCTGATGATAGATTTTCTTCAAGAGAAAGTAGACGCTTGCCACTAACAAGATCACTAATCCATGGCATGTCCACGCTGTATATGTCATATTGGCTAGAGTTAATTGGGTTATTAAGTGTATCAAATAACTGATCATAACTCTTGGTGCTTATTTCAATTTTGACATCATATGTCTTTTCAAAATAAGGTATCAGGGTTTTGATGGCATTAACACTTTGGGAATCATCTAGTAGGAGTAGTTTTAGGGTTTTAGTTCTTGTCGATTGGCTCTTTGTTTTTGGAACTTCCTTGAGAGACTCTATTTGAACATCTTCAGCCATTGAATGCGCATTATGGGTCCTTGTAAAAGACATAAGTCCATCGAGGATTGACAAGTCAAATTCATCTCTAAAAACATAGAGTCTTTTCTCAAAAGTTGTTGGAGAGTTGATATATTTAACCATCATTTGACCTATTTCCATACCTACAGTCTCGCTCTGGCGTATTGTTTGAAGGGTTGATTTAGATAGGTCTTTCATATACCAGGATTCATAGCCAAAGGTTATGAGTAAATAGTCTTCTTTTTGGTGCAAGGCATACAGATCTCTGATAGCGGATGAGAATAGCATTGAAGTTGATAAAATACAGTCGGGTAAATCTTTATCTGCGTAAAAAAGTGCCAGAGATCTAAAGGCTTCTTCTTTATGGTTGGGTAATGAATGAATATGGTTAGGCAAGTGAACATAATTGCTTTCAAAAGCTTGTTTGAAGCCTTTGATGGCTTCTTGCTCACTACTGTAATCGCTAAGGCCTGAGATAATGCCTATGGACAAGGTTTCATTCTCAATAAGGCGATTGGTAATTCTATAGGCTGTCTCTTTGTTGTTGTAAGCAGCACTTGCAACAGGTACATCAAATTCTATTTCTCTAAAAAGGAACAGAGTGGGACATTGTTTTTCTAACTTCCTTAGTTGGAGTGAAGGTTCGGTTTGGCAGCTACAGAGGATAAGTCCAGCAGGATTGCTTTTTTTGTATTTTATTTAGAATATATAGTTCATTTGATGGAATGTCATCCGTTAGGTGAAGCACTATGGTATAGTCCGAGTCGCTTAAGATTTTATTAAATCCGGTATATGTATGACTATAAGTGGGGTCATCAATGTTTGGTAAGACCACATGAATCTCATTGCTAGCGCTAGTCTTAAGGGCTTTGGCTGCCTTGTTAGGGACATAACCGAGAGATTCAATGGCTTCTTTGACACGCCTTGATTTATCAGGACCTACATATTTGGTCTGATTTAAATAATTGGATACTGTACTTATGGAAGTGCCAGCTAACTTTGCGACATCGTATATCGTTGCCATTATGAACTCCTTATTTTATATGGTCATAGTCAAACTTATGGGACATTAATCCCTACTTATTTGATAATCATTCTAATAGTGGATTATACTTATAGTATAACATGAGAAAAGGTATAAGAAAAGTATAGAAAAGAAAGAAAAGCGTTAATCAGAAGTGGAAGTTAAAAGTGTCAAATCCATTGTGATACATAGCCTTAGCTGATAACATTAAGTCATAAGAAACTTAGTTGAAATTATCTTAGGCGGATAATATGAGCTGCCTGCGTCGCTCGTAACGAAGTTACCAACAATGGTTGAAATTATCTAGGCGGATAATATGAGCTGCCTGCGTCGCTCGTAACGAAGTTACCAACAATGGTTGAAATTATCTAGGAGGTATTACAAATGAATGCAATTGAACGAAATAAAGTCAACACACCCTTTAAAATGACAGAAAGAATTGAAGCACTGGCAAATAGAAGTCATTCTTTGTCAAAGGACAACAAAAGAGATGTCTACGTAGATAACGCAGAATTTTTGGTTTATCACTGGTCGGGTCAAGCCGAGACTTTTAGCCCAGCAACGGGAGAGCAAGCCAATGATAACAGAATAAACATTGGGGACCATAATTGTCGAGTTGACAATGGTATGCCTTACCCACATGTAGACACAATGCCATCAAAAGTTGACGGACTTGAATTAACAGCTGAGAACTGGGCTAAAGATTATGCCTATTTTCTCATTAACAGTCCTGCTGAGATTTACGAGAACGAATTAATTGTAGGTGAGTTCCACTGGCAACTTGATGAAGCTAGATTATTCAAATACCCCTCATACATTCATAACCTTGGTTTTGAAGCAAGAAAACTTGGTGCAGGAGGTATTAGTTTCACACACACATGTCCAGACCTTGGTATTGGTTTGAAACTTGGTTGGGATGGACTTCTTGAGAAGGTAAGAGAAAATAGAGCAAAGTTTGAGAAATATGGTAATACAGAAAGTGTTCGTTACCTTAATGCAGCTGAAACCGTAGGACTGGCAATTATAGAGTATATAGAATCATATTCAACTAAAGCCAAAGCCTTGGCAGCAACAGAGACCAATCCAGAACAAAAAGCAAGGTATGAAAAGATAGCCGAAGCAACAGGCAATATAGCTCATAAAGCGCCTGCTACCTATTATGAAGCAGTACAATGGATTCAATTGTTCCAAATAGTTGAGCGAATCAACGGTCATGGTAATGGCTATGGACGCCTTGATCAATACCTTATCGATTTCTATAGAAATGATGTTGAAGCAGGCATCTTAACAAAAGATGAAGCAAGAGAATACATCACAGAATTATACTTAAAATATGGTGGTAATTACTTCTCATTTGGTGGAAGAAACTATGATGGTAGTGATTACACCAACGAAGTATCTTGGATTGGTGTGGAAGCATATGATATGGTTGGTGGTTATAATCAACTAGGTGTTATGTGGCATCCTGATATCGATGAAGACTTCTTCAAATACGCATGTGATGTTGTTGGACGCCATGGATGTGGTGCACCGACCCTTGTTAATTATGATATCTTTAGAGACAGTGAACTTCGTTCAGGTTATAGTTACGAAGATGCATGGAATGTATCCTATAGTGGTTGTCAATGGTACTGTGCGGTTGGTACAGAGTATAGTGATCATGACCTTAACTCTTATGTAATCATTCAACCTATGCAAAGAGCTATCGATATCTGTATTGAAAAAGGTATTAATGATTTTGACGGATTCTTTGAAATATACAATGAGGAATGTGATAAGACGGCAGATGCCTTTGTTACTTTCAAGAACGAATATTACAAGTGGCAACCAAAAGTATGGCCTGAGATTGTAACATCATTCTGTATGCATGGTCCAATTGATAATGGTCGTGATGTAACAGATGTAAGGGCTGTAAGAAACAATTATACATCAGTTAACGTTATTGGAATGCCAAACCTAGTCGACTCAGTCTATGCAATAGATCAACTTTGCTTCAAGGAGAAGAAGTACACTCTTGAGCAAATGCGTGATGCAGTTGCCAAAAACTGGGAAGGTCAAGAGCTTATGAGACAAGAAGTCTTGGCAGTTAATAAGTTTGGTAACGCTGAAAAAGATATTGATAGACTGGCTGTAATGCTAAGTGAGCACATAAGAGAATTGCTTGAAAGCAAACGTAATATTAAAGGTTTTAATTTTAGACCTTCACTATTCCAATTCATGGGTCATACTTATGCTGGGGATATCCTTGGAGCAACTCCAGATGGTCGTAAGGCAGAAGAGCCATTTGCTCATGGTATGAATCCACAACATGGACGTAACACTAAAGGTATAGCAGCAACAATGGAATCATTTACATCCATTGATTTCTCCAAATACCAAGGTGGCTCATTCCAAGTAGAACTTGAACCAACATTCTTTGGGGAAGATGACAACAGAGGCGTACTTGTTACTGCGTTTGCCAAGACATTCTTCCAAAAAGGTGGGGTACAAATCAACCTTAATGTTATAGACCTTGAGAAATTGGTAGAAGCTATGAATGATCCTGATAACCCAGAATACCAAGATATCGTTGTTAAAGTAACAGGGTATTCAGCTCACTTCCTCGGTTTGGATAGAAGATTCCAAGAGGAATTTGTGGCTAGGGTCAACTATAAAAGCGTTTAGACTACAACTATAGATATACCATGATACAAGAGGTGTCAATATGAAGGAAACAAGCATAAGTGTAAAAGGCAAGACATTTGATATACATAGACTTTCCACACACGATGGTCCAGGTATGCGCACAACGGTGTTTCTTAAGGGATGTTCCCTTAAGTGCACCTGGTGCCATAATCCGGAAAGTATTCACGCCTATGTGGAACTTCAATGGATTAGCAATAAGTGTATTGGCTGTGGTGAGTGTGTTAAGGTATGCCCGCAAAAGGCACTGATACAAGATTCTGATGGTATTCATATCGACAGAAACAAATGTGATCGATGTATGTTATGTGTGGGTGCCTGTATGCCAGGTGCTATGAATCAGTTGGGAGAAGAAAGAACAGTTAAAGATGTTTTTTGATGTGATTATGCAAGACAAGCTTTTCTTTGAGAACTCTGGTGGTGGGGTAACCATCTCTGGAGGAGAACCTCTTCTTCAAAGTGATTTTGTCTATGAGCTACTTAAGATGGTTCATGAAGCTGGTATTCATACAGCCATTGATACTTCTTTGCAGGTAGACCCATCCGCTCTTTTGAAGGTGGCCCCTTATGTGGATTTGTGGCTTGTTGATATGAAAGAAACAGACCCAGACAAGCAAAAAGCTTTTCTTGGGACCACAGATGATCTAATAATGAGTAACTTTGAAATGCTTCTTAAGATACTAAAAGAACGTAGCTATGATGCAAAGATATGGGTACGTACACCTCTTATTCCGACAGCGACCGCTAGAGAGAATAATGTTAGAGCCATTGGTGAACGTCTTAACACTCTTAACAATGGTTTCATCACCTTGTGGGAACTCTGTACTTTTAACAACCTATGTGGTGATAAGTATGATAAGCTAAACTTAAAGTGGTCATTTGATGGCACAGAGCTTCTTAGAAGCGATGAGAAGGATTATTTTCGAGACATTGCCAATGATATTGCTGATGGGACCTATGAAGTTAAGGTCAGTGGCCTAACACGGTGATTATAGGCAAGGTATTGAAGTAAACACATATTATGAATAAATGAAAAGAAACAGATAGGGAGGTCGTTATTATGAAATTAGAATTTACACCAAGAGAGCATTTACTTGACTATGAATGGGATTTTGAGAAAAAATTATGGAAAAGACCAGATATTGATATAAAAGTATTAAAGGAGCTTAGTAAAAGTAATAACCTAAGCAGTGCATTACGATTAATCTTTTATGTTGTTACTTTATCAATTGGTGTTATTGCCACTTTGTATTTGGCCAATATTCATCTATTACTTGCCCTACCTGTCCTCTACTTTTACTATTTTGTTTATGGATTTTTGACTGCCATTAGTCACGAAATGAGGCATAGTACCACATTTACTAAGAACTTGAGTTGGTTAACAGAGATATTGTTTTTTATTATTCAAACACTCATGTGGCAAAGTCCGCATTATGAACGCATCTCTCATAGGTTACACCACCGCTATACTATGATAGTGGACCATGACCCTGAGACAGACTGGCCAGAACTCGTAACGACCAAGTGGCTCAGAATTTTCTTGTACAAAATGCTAAGTCGCGTCTTGGTTGTTGGTGCAGTTTACTACTTAGTGGTTGATATATACAAACAACTACAGCGTAGCTTTGGTAAAGGCGATAAGATGATGCAAAAGTTTTGCAACGACAAGGAAATCAAAAGAATACGTATTGAATCCTTTGCAATATTAGCCATTCACACACTTATTGCTGTAAGTGCCATTGTATTTAACCAGTGGCTACTACTTATATTTATAACCATTGCATGGCAAATAGGTCAAGTAGGCGTCAGCTTATACTTTTTCACTGAGCATTTAAGCCGTGTTTACAACTCCAATGATCAGGTCCTTGCAACGAGATCTGTTAAGGTAGGGTGGTTTGTGAAGCTCTTATACTGGGGTCTTGATGATCACATTGAACATCATATCTTCCCAGCAGTACCATCATGTAATTTACCTAAGTTACATGAGCTCTTAAAAGATGAACAAGATGAAAGAACTGGCATCTTTGCTTGCTGGCGAGAAATTTTTGTTGTTGCCAAAGGAAAAGAGCAAAGGGCCAATATGGAATACGTTCCAGAAGTGATAAGAGTGAAGTTATAAAAGTTCATATGTATGATTAAAGCTATAAATAAAGGGATATGAAAATATCCCTTTATTTTGTTTTTTACTATGTAAACCACTAAATAAGTGCTAGAGGTCTAATTGACAATAAGCTTTAAGATAGCGTACACTTTAAATAATAGACAGAGTTTCTTAAGGAGGTACATTATGTACAAAATGGTTCTTGTTGATGATGACATTCATGTGTTAAGAGGTTTTGAGCGAAAGATTGATTGGACCAGCCTTGATGTTGATATTGTTGGAACGGCTAGTGATGGAAGTGAAGCTTTATCACTGATTAAGAAATTAAAACCAGAGATTGTAATGACTGACATTCAGATGCCAATTATGGATGGGATTGAATTAACTAAAGAAATCGATGCTATGGGGCTTGGGATCAAAGTAGTTATACTAAGTGGATTTGGTGAATTTGACTATGCAAAACAAGCCATAAAATACAATGCGGTTGATTACTTACTTAAGCCTACGTCTACGGGTGAGATTGTTGAAATGATTAAAAAATTAACCTCAGTATTAAACAAGGAATCTAAAACGAGAGACAGCTTTAAAAAGGGTCAGAGTATGATACTCAAAAATGATATTATTGAAGGCATCATTAGAAGAGATCCCTTTTGTCAACTTTTTGACTTGTTTAGTGACTATTGGCCCAATTGCAAGTTGGGAGATTATATTGTATCTGCTTTTATTAATGACCCCAATACAGAGATTACCGAAGCCATTGTTGAGTCACTTTTACAATATAACAAGGAGATAAAACCAATTATTATTAGATGGGATGAACATCACTGGTTAATTTTGCTAAGTTATGACAGTTCTTTGGCCCATGACCAAATCCATAAAAATGCAGTGTGGTTTGCAGCTGGAATAAGAGATATGTTGGTTAAATTAAATGTAAACCAATGTAGGCTATCTCTGGGGCAAGTATGCCATGGAACAGGTGGTTTATACACAAGCATTGATACAGGCATTGAAGTCCTTAAGTTTAGGTCTATTTTTAAGAAGGGGCGTGTTATTGACGCTTCAAAAAGGATGGACACAGATTTTTCAATACTTATTGAAATACAAAAGGAAATTGAAAAGGGTATTGATCAAAAATCAGAGACTATTTTGCAAAGTATGAAATTGTTTTTGGGGGAAGTGGGACATCTAAAGACGTATTCTAAACCACTCTTTGACTATGTCGTAGCATCATGTTTTAAATGGATGCAAATGATTAGGTTGTATCAAGGTGCTGAACACATTATGTCTAGTGAAATTGATTTATGGGAAGAAATTATTGGTTCACCTGACTTAGAGGCTTTGGAGAACTATTGTTTGGGACAATATAAGTGTGTGAATAAGGAGATGAAAGTGTATCTAGAGACTACATATTCAACCCCTGTTCAATATGTTCTAGCCTATGTAGATCAGCACTATGGACAAAATATTTATTTGAAAGAACTGTCTAAGACCCTAAGTTTCTCAGAGAATTATTTGACCACCTTGTTTAAAAAAGAAATGGGTGTCTCTTTTAAGAAACATCTAACTGATGTACGTATGAAACATGCAAAGGCCTTACTTGTCAATCCTACCTTAAAAGTACATCAAATTGCTGAGCAGGTAGGTTATACTAATGGCGATTATTTTAGTAAAATATTCAAAGAACAGACAGGCAATTCACCTTCTGAGTATCGTAGTACAATCACCTTCAAAATAAACTAATCAAATGAGGTCATGAATATGAGTGATAAAAAAAATAAAAAAATATCTCTAAAATACTTACTGAGTTTGTCATTTATTTTTTCTCCTTATTCTTGTGAATGTGATTACCATAAGTTTGTATACAAGGTCTTATGAAAAACTGGCCTCATCAAATATAATTATGAATCATGAAGCATCTATTAGAAGTTTGCTGGATTTGGTGGATGACAAACTTGAAGGTCAGCTTGAAATAGCCCTTTCAATATCGTCCAACAAAAGGATAGAAGAAATAGTTGATGAAAAAGCAGAAGATTTGCTTAAGCAGATACAGAATGCTCAAGAAGTCGAAGAGATTTTTTTTCGACTATAGAGGTTCCTTAGAGAATATTTACTCAATTAATATCTTTTCCAAGAATTATTCGAGACCGCATAAGACTTTTATGGTCGATTCTTATTCTACTGATGTTGCGCCATATGCTATGAATGCCTATAGCATTTTTGAAGACCATATATCGGATGAAGATACCTATGCCTACAGAAATACTGTATCATTCAAAGTATTTTCTATAGCTGAGTTCTCAGAACATATGTTAGTCACTCTAAACTGGCTTGAAGACAATGCTGGAGAAGAAGTTGGTGTGGTTGCGGTGCTATCACATTATGGTCATATTTTTTCATCTTTAGAAGATTTTAGTCAACGAAGTGAGTCTGGATTTCATATTATTGATAGCAAAGGCCATATAATTCATACAACAGATGAAGAAGCTCTGAATAGAGTCTATGATAATGAGATATTAATCACAAACATCAAAGAGAAAGCTGAGTCAGGTAGTATACGTTCTTTAGAAAACAAGGACATCATTGTTTCCTTTAGTCAGTATGAAGATATAGACTGGATTATTGTTGAAACAACACCCTTGTCAGTCTTAAGTGATAGCTATGATGAAGAAATGAATAGGGTTATTTTGATTAGTGGTGTAGTATCAATTCTCTTAATCATACTGGTTATAGTATTGTCTACATTTATGTTAAAAGGATTAAAAGATTTACTTGAAAATATCAAATTGGTAAAAAGTGGTGAACTTGAAATTACATCAAAGCCTAGTGTAATAATGGAAGTTGATGACATTAATACCAATTTTGTCCGTATGACCACGAGGATTTCTACTTTGATGGATGATATCCAGGTAGCCAATAAAAAGGAAAAAGAGGCTGAATTTTTGGCTTTGCAAGCTCAAATTAACCCACATTTTTTTGTACAACACACTGGATGCTCTGTATTGGATGAGTGATGATGATAATGTTTCGGAGATTATCAATATTCTAGGGAAGTTTTTCAGATTAAGTTTAAGTAAAGGTATGGACATGGTTCCAGCAGACAATGAAATAACCCAAGTAAGATCTTATGTTAGTATACAGATGAAAATATATCATAACCGCTTCACCTATGAAGAGGTTATTGATAAGGAGATATATAATTACAAATTACTGAAACTTATATTACAGCCTATGGTTGAAAATGCCATACTTCATGGCTTCAAAGATAAAAAATCAGGGGGTCAAATTAAACTTACTGCAAAAGTTGAGGATGAGATTACCATCTTCATTGAAGACAATGGTAAGGGTCTAGACCTTAATAAAGTGAACCATATTCTTCATAAGTCTGACAAAACAGAGGGTTATGGTATGAGAAATGTTAACGAAAGGATACAGTTAAAGTTTGGTAGAAATTATGGTATTTCTTATTCGAAATCAGCTGAGGGTGGTGCGATAGTTACAATAAAACTGCCCAAAATCCCTATAATGTAATAGAAAATTTGGGTAAATAAGAGTTTTGTTGGGTGTTAAGTAGATGGTTTGATTGCTAAGATATATGTGTAACCAACTCTGCAGAGTAATATATTGAATATACGGGAGGCATTATCAAATGACTAAAAAAATATTAGCATTACTACTATCAATGGTTTTAGTATTATCTTTATTTACTGCATGTGCTAAGGACAAAGTTGTAGAAACCGTAACAGAAACAGAGACAGCTAAAGAAGCAGAAACAGAGACAGCTACAGAAACAGAAGCAGCAACTGAGGTAGAAGCAGTTGAAGAGCTTGAACCAATTACACTTCAAGTTACTACATGGGACAGTGAATCAGATTATATCAATGAGATTATTGATCAATATGAAGCCGCAAACCCACATGTTACAGTTGAATTCCAATACATCGTACAAGGGTATGATGAAAAAGTTCAAATCATGAATGCTTCTGGTAAAACACCAGATGTTCTAATGATGTGGAATACACCTGCATATGTAGAATCTGGGGTTGTTGAGCCACTTGATGCATTTATTGCTGCTGATGATGATATAGACATGGACCAATTTTATCCTGTTACTTTAGACTGGGCAAAATATAAAGGTCAAATTTGGGGACTACCAAAAGATGTAACACCAAGAGCTATGTATTACAACAAAGGCGCATTTGATGCAGCAGGTGTTGCTTATCCAGAAGATGGGTGGACATGGGCTGACTTCATAGAAATTAATAAAGCAGTAACTGTAGATGATCAATATGGTTTTATTGCTCTTGCTGGTCATACATATATGTTGCAACATTTCATCTGGTCTAATGGTGGACAAATGATTAGTGACGACGGATTATCAGCGTCTGGTTATGTAAACTCACAGGAAGTTGTTGAAACAATTGCTTGGTACAAAGAGGTTTATGACTCATCTGCGTCATCACTTGTAGCATCAGGCGATGCTAATCCAGGTAACGCAGAATTTATGTCAGGTAAAGTTGCAATGATGGACAATGGATCTTGGCCAATTGCTAGTTTGCGTGATGAAGAAGGGCTTGAGTTTGGTGTTGTTGTTCCTCCTGTTCCAGCTGAAGGTGTACCTTTCAAACCAGTTGTTCATAGTGCTACATGGTCAATGTATGCAGGGTCAGAGCAAAAAGACGCTGCTTGGGACTTTATTAAGTTCTGTGCTGGACCTGATGGCGCAAGAATTATTGGAGCATCCGGTTTCTCAACAACAGCTCTCCCTGTTGTAAACGAAGAACTTGGGCTTGCTGACACTGAGCTAGGCAAATTTATGGAAATTCTTGAGATGCCAACCAACTCACCTGAATTTACTAAATCTCAATATTACTGGGAGTCAGATGGTGCATTTGGTGCTGCAGTTGCAACTATATTACTTAATGATGCTGATATTCAAGAGGCACTTGATGGAGCAGCCCTTGAAATGGATGCAATTTTAGGTCAATAATTTAACAACAATAACTGAAAGAACAAATGGCAGAATATTTCTTTCTGCCATTTGTTATGAAATCATACTATGACAAAATGAATGGAGAATCAAGTTATGTCGATTACTCTAAGAATAAAGCGACAATGGAAAAAAATTGTTAACAGTGGATTTTTATTTGTACTACCATGGATCCTTGGATTCGTTATTTTCACTGCTGGTCCCATGTTATTTTCTCTATTTATTAGTTTTTTTAAATGGGACTATATGAGAGACCTAGAATTTATAGGTTTTGCCAACTACATTAAAGCAATATTTAATGATCAATATGCAATCAATGGTATGAAGTTAACCATAAAATTTGTTACATTTGCAGTACCACTTCAATTAGCATTAGCGATTTTGATTGCATCTCTTTTGAACACCAAATTAAAGGGTACCAAAGTTGTTAGGACTATGGTATATCTTCCAGTAGTCTTGTCTGGTGCTGTTGCAGGTCAAATGTGGAAATACATGTACAGTGAAGATTTTGGGGTTATTAACTACTTTTTTAAGTTTCTTAGGTGTACAGGTTTCTTGGTTAACAGACTTCAATATGGCATTATATTCTGTTGCATTAACAGGTATTTGGGCCGTTGGAATACCTATGATACTTTTTCTGGCAGGTCTAAAAGCCATACCAAAAACATATTATGAATCAGCTGAGATTGATGGTGCTGGTGCATTTGCTAGATTTTTTCACATTACATTACCTCTATTAACACCAACGATTCTTTATAACTTGGTCCAACTAACGATTATCAACTTCCAGTGTATTGCACCTTTTATGGTCATTACAGGTGGTGGCCCTGCAAATGCGACGAAAGTCTTTTCCCTTCACGAATACGAACAGGCATTTAAGTACTTAAGAATGGGCTATGCCAGTTCATTATCATGGGTAATGTTTGCAGTTATTTTAACAACTACATTGATAATTATGAAAACATCAAAATATTGGGTTCATTATGAAACGGATAGAGGTTAGACTATGAGTAGAAGAAAATTATTGCAGGACATAATACAATATTTAATAATGATTCTTGTTGGAATCGTTTATATATTTCCAGTCTACTGGATTTTTCTAAAGGCTTTTAATGGGCCTCAGGGTATACATTCATACCCACCCCAGTTACTCCCTACATCACTAAGTATTGAGAATTTTATCCATGCTGAAGAAACTTATAATATTTTGGCTATGATGAGAAACACAATATTTGTTGCAACCCTGTCAGTATCAGCCGTAACATTTTCTTCATTGTTTGTAGCTTATGGCTTTGCAAGAATGAAATTCAAATTCAAGACTTTTTTGTTCTCAGTATTACTTGCTAGTATGATGTTACCATGGGATATATTGATTATCCCTCAGTTTATTGGATTTACTAAAGCGGGACTTACCGATTCCTATTTTCCACTAATACTACCATACTGCTTTGGATTCCCATTTTATATATTTTTAATGAGACAATTTGTCATGGGTATACCTTATGATCTTGATGAAGCTGCGCTTATAGATGGCAGTGGGAAACTTCAGACATTTTTTTAGAATTATTGTACCTCTAATGAAACCAGCGATTGCCACAGTGGTTGTTTATCACTTCCTATTTGCTTGGAATGATTTCCTAAACCCCTTGGTTTACCTAAATACTTACAAAAAGTATTTGCTATCACTGGGTATATTTTCTATGAATAATTCAGTTATGGGTGTTGACTGGCAAGCTATTATGGCTGGTGGTGCAGCCGCAGTTATCATTCCTATGACAGTGTTTATAATAGCTCAAAAATATCTCATAGCGGGTATTGCAATGAGTGGAATTAAAGGTTAAAGGTGATGAATAAGATGATTAGGACTTTGAGCATTGGAAGAATAAAAGAAAGTTGCTTATCAGAATACATAACCGCACATGAGAGTGTATGGCCAGAATTGGTCAATGAGTACAAGAAATACGGTATGCACCGTATTTCTTGTTTTATTTCAGGGTGTGTGCTGTATGTATTTCTAGAGTACGAAGAAAGATTCCTAGAGAACAAACATCTGATGGAATACGATGCTAGATGGCAACTCTACATGGAAACCTTGGTTGAGAACAAGGAAGACGAAGTTATGGCAGATGAAGTTTTCCACTTTAACCACGAGTTTGTTTAAAAAAATTGGCGTTTTCATAAGATTTTTGGCGTATGCACAGAATTTAAACTTTTGGTCATAATTTAAACTTTTTATCCAGTCTTAAGCACTGTATAGTGAAAAGTGTAATGGTAGTGTTATTAGAGTTAGAGAGGAAATAAAAATGAATACAACAACAAGTTATGACAGTATGAAAAAAAGGTGTCTTAAGAGGATGGAATACATGGAATGTCAGGAGTATGATGAGTCATATCATCATGCCCCATGGCTTCGGAATTAATCTTGGCATTAAGGAATATGAAGGTGCAGATTATCTTGGAGAGGCACTACTTGGTAGAATGGGCGATAGACCTTATGCACAGAGAATGAATCTGGGTGTTGAGGAGATACTGCCTGGAGCGCACAGTTATGATGGTAGTTTTACTTCCTTGGAAGTTAAATGGAAAGGTATTGAGCTGTTGATAGAGACAGCAAGTGTCACAGGTGACATCTATCTTCGTATCAAACCATTAAAAAATCAAAAGAAGGTAGCAACCATTGTGGCCCAATCAGGACTCTTCTTTAACAGTAAAGGCAGTCTGATGAAACGTCATGGTTCGATTTATGGTATCCTTGAAGAAAGGAATTATGTAATTCACATGATAGGAAGTCCTTCAGATGATGAAAACATACCTTCAATGACGCCATATTTGGCTGCTAAATTAGATGATACAGTTTACTTCTATACCGGTACAATCATTAGTTCTAAAGAAATTGATACCATGATTGATAACAATAAGTTATTGTATGAACGTGATTTTGATAATTATGGTAAGGAAAAGCATCACTATCAGGCAATCCAGGAAGCCCTTGCATGGAACATGATTTATGATCCTTCAAAGAAAAGAATCATTACACCTGTGAGTAGAACTTGGTCAGTTGAGTGGGGCGGTTATGTTAAACATTGTTGGGATATGTATTTCAACGCCCTAATGTATTCATCAACAAGTAAGGAGCTTGCTTATATTAGTGCTATCGAAATGACCAAGGAACATACCGATGAAGGCTTCGTTCCAAATTGTGTGGCTGCTAATGGCTTCGTCACATTGGACAGGTCTCAGCCACCAGTAGGTAGTATTGTTGTTAACGAAATCTATAAAAAACATAAAGAAGAATGGTTTATAAGACATGTATTTATTGATTTGTTTAATTGGAATACATGGTACTTTGAGAATAGACAGGTTAAGTCAGGTGTTCTTGGTTGGGGTTCTAAACCATTTGAGACAGTTATGGACAATCATTGGGAAAGTGCAGGTGTTGGTGATTTCTATGGCGCTGCTATGGAATCAGGTCTGGATAATTCACCTATGTATGATGATGTGCCTCTGAACGAGAAAACACATACCATGTACCTTGGGGATGTAGGATTGACAAGTCTATTCTTAGCAGATTGCAAAGCACTTGTGGAGATGGCAAATGTCATTGGCATGACAGGTGAAGCGGCCATACTTGAAAGTAGAATAGAAGTATGTTCACAGGGATTAGAATCATTATGGGATGATGCGTCAGGCATATACCTAAATTACCGAACAGACTTAAAGCAATTTGATCCTCAGATGTCACCAACGAATTTTTACCCACTTTTGACTGGTCAAGTAGATAGTTCTAATGCAGATAGAATGGTGAAAGAACATTTGTTAAATGAAAAAAGAGTTCTGGGGTGAATGGATATTACCTTCTATCTCAAAAGATAACCCTAAATTCAAGAATCAGGATTATTGGCAAGGAAGAATATGGGCACCAATGAACTTGTTGGTTTACCTTGGGCTTAAAAAGTCAGGCCAGGACAAAGTTGCAAAGGAATTAGCAGGTAAATCAGGCAAGCTAATAATGAAAGAATGGAAAGTCAACAAACACGTCCATGAAAACTACTGTGCCCTCACAGGTGAAGGCTGTAATGTGGACAACAGTGAGAAGTTTTATAGTTGGGGCGCATTGTTGTCTTATATAGCCATAGACAATTCAAAATAGCCACTAATCAATCCTTATACATATATAAATATAAGTAAGCAGAAGCCTGTAACATATGTTGCAGGCTTTTGGTTATTAAGTGAATGATGTATAATATTTATATAAGGTATTGTCTGAATATATTTTATATGAATTAAGCAGAATTTGTAGTAAATGGCATTTTTTAAACTAGCTCTTATAGGGGATTGCCTATATAGTGTAATTATCTAGGAGGTCTGCTTAAGTATGAAAAAGGTTAACGACAAGCATTCTGTAACAATTAAGAAATTCAGTTTTTTCTATAACTTATTCTTCTACATAAGTTTCTTCGTCATGATCATAATTATTGGATCTTCACTGATAGGAAATCGCCTATTCACAAACCAGCTTAACAATTCTATTAAAAGATCTAATGAGAAAATATTATCTCTTACCAGCCACAATTTTCAGTTCATGCATAACTCGGTTGAATCATTTTTTTTGTTAAGGTTGTCTAACGATGTTAAGGTTAATCAACTAATAAATACAGAAGTCACAAGAGATAATTCATTAGACATTTGGCGTTTAATGGATTTGATGACTGGATATAAAGATAATATGGAGTTTGTACATTCTTTTTACATGTACAACGCTAATACGGATGCCTTTTATGTAGTGGGTAGTAGTAATGCTTACAGAGTGGCAGAAGATATGGAAGATTTGGAGATAAGGGACATTATTAAGAGCATATCTCCAGAATCAGTCAGAATTACTGTCAAACCAAGGGTTATTGAGAAGGTAAGATTTCATTCTGATATTAACGCTGATGTGTATACTTATATTTTCACCAATTTTGATTATGAAACTGGTGAGCTTGAACGTGCTTATGTAGTCAATGTGAATGCAGAATGGTTTATTGAGAGTATTCATAATATGACAGATGAGAATTTAGATAATGAGAGTACCTTAATAGTAGTGCAAAAAGATGGTACTGTAATGGCTCATAGTGATGATGATTATTACGATAGTTCAATTATTAATGAAGCATTCTTTACAGAAGTTATGAATCAGACAGATGATAAAGGTGCTATTGAATTTCAAATAGATAATAAAGAACATATTGTCTCTTATAATCATTTGAGGGTTGAGGGAATTGTCCTTATTAATTATTCTGCAAAAGACCAAGTTTATGCAGGTATTAGAGTAATCAATTCCTTCACAATTATTATTATGTTAGGCTTTTTGGTTATAGGGCTAATTATATCGTTTATCTTGTCCAAAGTCTTTTACAAACCAATCCTTAATCTGAAAAGTAACCTGCAGATGTTGTTTGACGCTGATGGCCATAGTCACATGGAAGGCAATGAATTTTATGTGATGCAATCAATGTTTGAAGATGTCCATCAGGATTTGGTGACCTTACAGAGCTTCAAAACCAAGAATATGAGAAGCCTGAAGACCCAGTTCCTGTTCAATATTCTTAGCAAGAAGATTATTAGTATGGATGAGGTTGAAAAAAAAATGCCAGAACCTTGAATTTATGGTAGATGTAAGTAAGAGAATGCAGTTGTTGCATATAACTGTGGATGGCTATACCAAAATGGATACAAGTAACAATGCAAATGCGGTCATAGTACAAATTGAAGAAATTATCGCTGAGAAATTATCACATCTTTATGATTTCGAGATAATGGAAGGTGAATATCATCATATTGTCCTTATGAATATACCTGTAGGTCAGGCATTATCCGTTAATGATGAAGATACGACCTCTTTGTTAGGTATACTTCAAGAAAATGTTAGGGTCTTAACTGGCAGAACAATAACTGTAACAGTTAGTCCTATAATCCGTTCTCTTGCTGACATCCATAGTGTATATGAACTTTTGAAACTTTTAGCACAAAGAAAATTGATAACAGGGTATGAGAGTATAATTTTTTAATGATGAAGGTCTTGTAGATAAAGAAGATTTTAAGTTACCAGTGGATATGACCAAAGCTATGTTAGGACATTTGAAGGCCCAAGAAATGGACAAATGCCTTCAAAAATGTAATCAAATATTTGCATCTCTTAAGAAATATGAGATTGATGATGTAAGGCTGGCTATATCCTACCTGAGTCTTTCAATTATTGATACAATTAACATGATGAAAAGTAATGCGAAGTTAAGTTTTGAAATTGATCTTAAAGAATGGAACAATCTTGTTTTCAACATTGAAACCCTTGATGAGATTAACCAACTATTTGGTGACACAATGTCAAAAGTTATGGAACAAATGAAAGAAAGTAAGAAAAGCCGGTCAAATGATTTGGTAGATGCCATCAAAAAGTATATTGATGAGAATTATGATGATTATAGTATGACACCCAATCTTATAGCAAAATCACAAGGTTTATCTCTTAAATATGCCAATACCCTGTTTAAAAAGGACACAGGCATATCCATTGCATCTTTTATCAATGATTATAGACTTGAGAGGGCAGCGAAGTTGTTGACTGAGAGTAAAAGCAGTGTAGAACATATCCTTGACAAAGTTGGTTGGGAGAATCAATCCTATTTCTTTACTTTGTTCAAGAAAAAGTATGGTGTTACGCCTACAATTTATCGTGCCAATCAATAATATTACTATTTATAGAAAGCTTTGGTAGAAACTAAAGCTTTCTTTTTTTGTGAGTTTCTTTAGCAATGCCCTAAACCCTTGTAAATCAAGGGTTTATTCATTGATAATTTCACTGATTTTAAATAAATAAGCTTATTTTAAACCATGATTTTAAAGGAATAAGCATTCTTTGAACTACTATTTAAGGCGGAATGGATTTATAGTGAAATTACAATATGAAACGAGGAGAAATGAGAAATGAAAAAAGAAAAAATGCTCAGTTATGGTTATTGGCAGCGCCGGTAATCATCCATATGTTTTTGTTTCATTACTTACCAATATTTGGTATGACCTTAGCCTTTAAGGATTACCGTTATGATCTAGGAATATTTGGTAGTGAATGGAATGGACTCGATAATTTCAGGTTTTTTTTCTTCGAATCTGAAGCGGCTTTTAGAGTAACTTTTCACACATTAGCCTACAACTTGACATTTATATTACTTGGAATGGCAGTGAATGTTTTCGTTGCCCTACTTCTTAATGAAGTTCGTAAGAAATGGGCAATTAAGTACTTTCAAACAACCATGTTTTTTCCATACTTTATGTCATGGGTGGTTGTGGCGTTCGTTGTCTATGCGATGTTAAGTCCTGCCTACGGAATTATGAATGATATTGTTTTATTCTTTGGCGGCGAGAAGGTGAATTGGTATTTTAAGGCAGAAGTGTGGCCAATCATTTTAACAACAAGTCACTTGTGGAAATGGATGGGGTATGGCGTATTAATTAATTATGCAGTATTAATTGGTATCGATAAATCTTATTACGAAGCAGCCAAAATTGATGGGGCTTCAAAGTTACAAATGGCAACTAAGATATCCTTTCCATTATTAATACCAGTTATATTGATTCAATTTATTTTATCAATGGGTAGAATCTTTAATGCAGATTTTGGTTTGTTTTATCAGATACCTCAAGATTCACCAATTCTCTACAGGACAACAGATGTTATTGAGACCTATGTCTTTAGAGCATTGATGGAAATGGGAGATATTGGTATGGGTACAGCAGTTGGACTATATAAGTCTGTATGCGGTTTGGTTATTGTACTTATCACCAATTACATAGTCAAAAAAGTCAGAAGTGAAAGTGCGTTGTTCTAAAACAACAGATTAGGAGTTAATGATATGAGAGAAAAATTTACAATATCCAAAGGTCTTATATATGCCTACTTTTTCATTCTGAGTTTTGCATTTATATTGCCTGTCGTACTGGTTGTATCCATATCACTTTCAGATGAAACAGCCATCATGGATAGTGGATATAGTTTTATTCCAGAGAAAATCAGTTTTTTCAGCTTATGAGTTTGTTTTTGCCAATCCAGATAAAATTATTAGCTCATATTTAGTAACAGTATTTACATCATTTGTTGGTGCAGCTATAGCCCTTATTATTATGATGATGTGTGCCTATGTGCTGGCCAGAAAAGGTTTTAAGTACAAAGGTATCTTATCCTTTTATCTATTCTTCACCATGATTTTTGGTGGCGGTATCGTACCTAAATATATCGTAATCACCCAATTGCTTGGTTTGAAGAATACTATATGGATATTGCTGCTCAATGTTATGGTCAATGTTTGGTTTATCTTCATACTACGAGCCTTTATTATGGACATTAGTGACGCTATATTTGAGTCAGCTGTTATAGATGGTGCTTCAGAGTTTAAAATATTTTGGGCCATTGTTGTTCCATTGTCTAAACCAGCACTAGCAACATTTGGACTGTTTATGTTATTGAGATATTGGAATGAATGGATGACAGCATTATTGTTCATAGATAATCCAGATTTGTTCCCCCTTCAGTACTTGCTACAGAAGATACTTCAAGATCTAAGAGCAATATTACAGAGTATGGACAAATTACCACCTGGTGCCTCGGACACCTACGACGTTCCTAGTGAATCAGTAAGAATGGCTATGGCGGTTATTACTACTGGACCAATGTTGTTTATAATGCCATTCTTCCAAAAGTACTTTGTTAGAGGTATGCAACTAGGATCTGTAAAAGGATAATACGATATCCTTTACATTTCTTACAAGATTTCACTCGATTTTCATAATCTATTGATATGTCAATAGATTATAAAATATAATAATATTAAGGAGGAAGTAACGTGAAAAAACTTAGCAAATTATTACTTATCGTAACACTTGTACTTGTAATGGTGGTAACAGGGTGTGGCCAAAAAGAGGCGGAGCCTGTTGAGACATCAACAAGCACAGAAGCAGAAACTATAAGCAGTGAAACAGTAGCAAGTGATGCAGAGGCAGAAGCATCCGATGCCCTTGAGCATGTCAACTTATCTTGGTATTACATTGGATCAGAGCAACCAGACGAAGAGGCAGTTTTTGCAGCAGCGAATGAGATCATCAAGGCTGAAATCAATGCGACAGTGGATTTTGTAAGACTTGGTTGGGGTGACTACGAGCAAAAAATGCAATTGATGGATGCAGCTGGCGAAGAATACGACCTTGCTTTTACAGCAGGTTGGATTAATAATTATAAGAATAACGTTGAGTCTGGGGCTTATGTTGTTCTAGATGAGATGTTATATGAATATGCTCCAAAAACAATGGAAGCACATCCGGATAATATCACAGAGGGGACAAAGATTGGTGGACATTTATATGGTATTCCAGGTCTTCAAGTTGCCTTTAGGCAAGCAAACTTAGTCTTCAATAAAGAATTGGTTGAAAAATATGACATGTTAGATGACATAAGATCCATCAAATCTCTCGATGATGTAACGCCACTTCTACAAACAATAAAAGATAATGAATCTGATATTATTCCTATGCATATCTCTAAAGATTGGGATATGTTTGAAGAAAGACCACAAGATAGTTATTTCCATAAAGTGGTTGGTAATATGCCAATATACATGGGATATGATAATAAAATCTATTCACCTCTTGATGATGTTATCAATGAAAGAGACAACCTAGTTAATGCGAGAGCTGTTGATTGGATGGAGAAGGGGTTCTTCCACCCAGATGCTGCTATGGGTAACAACAGTATGGAAGAAGAGAAAAAAGCTGGTCGTATCTTCATGATTAGTGATGTTAATAAGCCAGGTGTTGAGGCAGATATGCTTCAAAGATATGGGTATGAAGTTATTGCACAACCTCTTGGTCAAAGTACTATTTCAACAGGTTCTATTACTTCGAATATGACATGTGTAAGTAGAACATCTAAGAACCCTGAAAGAGCTGTTATGCTTCTTGAACTTATGAACAACAACAAAGACCTATACAACATCATCGTTTTTGGTCTTGAAGGACAACATTATGAGAAGACAGGTGAAAACAGAGTTGAAGTAACCAATGGTGATGGTTACTCAGGTTATGCGTGGATGATGGGTAACCAATTTAATGCATACATTCTTCCTGCACAAGCAGATGACGTTTGGGAAGTAACTAAAGAGCTTAATGCACAGGCAGATTCATCACCAGACCTTGGATTCTACTTTGATGATGACCCAGTTAAAACACAAGTTGCTAATGTAACAGCTGTATGGGAAGAATATAATGATATTCTTCATTACGGTATCTTGTCAGATTATGAAGCTATGACAGCTGAGAGAAACGAAAAACTTAAGCAGGCAGGTATTGAGGAAGTTGTAGCAGAGATGCAAGCCCAAGTGGATGCATGGAAATAAGCTAGGCATTAAATGTATTAGCACACATATAAAGTATGAATAAGACGAAAAGTGCCTATTTATAGGCACTTTTCGTCAATTATAAAGTACTAAAGATTACTTGAATCTTTTTAGTGAAAGGATATCTATGAATGGTATTGAACAGATAGAATTTGTTACACGAGTTCTCGTTGCCTTATTACTGGGGGCTATAATAGGACTTGAACGTTCTTTTAGTCATCACTCAGCAGGCCTTCGAACACATATATTGGTATCAATTTCAGCTTGTGTCACGATGATTATTAATGAACATTTAGTAGTTATTTATGCAGATGTGACCAGTATTGACCCTGGTAGAATGGGTGCCTATATTATCAGCGGAATAGGCTTCATAGGTGCTGGCGCCATTATTAAGAATAAGTATAATGTTAGTGGATTGACCACTGCATCTAGCATTTTCACCTGTGCAGTTATAGGGTTGGCCTGTGGTTGTGGTTTGTATATCGTTGCAATATCAACAACGTGTATTGTATTAATAACATTGTTTCTACTCAATAAATTAGAACATATATTTCCATCAGAAAGGAATTCAGATGAATAACTATACATATAAGTACGACACACACTGTCATACCAGTGAAGTGAGCTGGTGTGCCAATTCAACAGCAAAAGAAATGGTTAGAGCCTATCACGAAGCAGGTTATAAGGGGATGGTCATTACAGATCATTTCATCAATGGATTTACTCGAGTTGATCGGTCAAAACCATGGGAAGTCCAAGTAGAACAGCACTGTCTTGGCTATGAATTGGCAAAAGAAGAAGCTGATAGAATTGGTGATTTTGATGTGTTCTTTGGTTGGGAGTACAGTGATGACGGAACGGAGTTTTTAACTTATGGACTTGATAAAACATTCTTGCTAAAACACCCTGAAATGCTGAGTTGGTCCATAGAGACATATATAAGAAAAATTATTGACCATGGGGGATTTTTAATACAGGCCCATCCTTTTAGGAACCGTGATTATATAAAGTGCATACGATTATATCCAGATAGGGTTGGCGGATTTGAAGTGGTAAACAGTGCTAACGTAAAATGTGGCAGACAGATTGATGATGAGATGGCTGATAGAGTAGCAGATATGTATGATTTGCCAAAAAACAAGAGGTACGGATTGCCATGACATAAAAGAACTGAGTGGGGAAGGCATATATTTGGGGAAACGGGTAGGTTCAATCGAAGAACTGATTGAAGTTATAAAAGCTAAAGAATTCAAATAGAAAAAAAGTCAAGCTATCTCATATAGTATTAGTAATATTATTGCATATAGAAAGGACGTTTGTAATGCAGACAAATCGACATATGAATCGACACCAATTAATTTTATGTTCGGATCAACATGCCCCTAATATTAGCGGTTTTGCCGGTGATACTTTGGTTAGAACACCTAATCTGGACAGGTTGGCATCAATGGGGACTGTATATGAGAACCATTACTGTAACAATCCTGTCTGTACACCTGGAAGGTACAGCATGTTAACTGGTTTATTGCCAAGAGAGAACAAAACACTCTTTTTTGAATCTGTTTTGCCTTCAGATGCGTATACATATATGTATCATTTTGCAAAACATGGGTACATGACAACGTGTGTTGGGAAAATGCATTTTCACGGGATGGATCAGATGCATGGATGGATGCACAGACCATATGGCGACATGGAGTATTTCGATCACACACTGATTGAAGGTTATCTTGGTGATAACGATGTGGTTGGTGGTATGAATGCAGCCAATGGATTGATGGATATCAAGTATGGTGAGTATGGTGGTTATACGCCTTATATGTTAAAAACAGCTGGGGTTGGTGATGATCAGTTTATGCTGTTTGATTTGTCTGTCACAAGAGAATCCATACTGCATCTCAAAAACTATTTTCAGGGTGTCATTGATCAAAAATATCAGAATTCCAGACCACTGTTATTTCAGGTTTCATTTAAAGGCCCTCACTGTCCATTTATAGCACCAAAAGAATTGTTCGACTATTACCGAGAACGTATTACAATGCCGGAAATCACCTTAGAGAACGAAGATTTAAATAAGTTTCCTGATGAGATGATGAACCGTCATCATGCAGATGAACCTGCAGGTATCACACAAGAGATGATCTTGGATGCCAGAGCATCTTATTATGCGCTCATTGAGTTCATGGACAGTCAGATTGGTGAAGTGCTTGATGTCCTCGAAGAGATGGGTGTCATGGAAGAATTTGATATCATGTATACCTCTGATCATGGAGAACTTGCAGGTGAACACGGTTTATGGCAAAAAGGATGTTTCTATGAGGATTCTGTACGAGTGCCAATGATACTGGTTGGTGAACAGGTTCCTAGCGGTAAAAGGGTTAGAACCAATACGTCTCATGTAGACTTATTTCCTACTTTATGTGACATGGCAAATATTCCTATACCTGGTGGTTTAAGAGGTGAATCAATGATTCCGTTTTCTAAAGAAGAAACCGACAGACCAGTCTTTTCTGAGTGGTATTGGCCTGATGAAGATGGGAAGAAAACACAATGGGAAATGGTTAAATATAAAGACATGAAATTCATTGACTATCACAGTGGGAATACCCAACTGTTTGATTTAAGCAATGATGAGAAGGAACTAAATAATGTAACGGGGGGACATCGCATATCAAAAAGACAGATATCTGCTGAAGTCGATGCTTGAACAGTTACCAGAAGTTTAAGGAGGAATAATTATGTATAACCTTAGAAAAGAACCATTCAGTACAAAAGGTTCCTATATGGCCATATCCTATTTAGATAAAAATGAATTCAAACGATTTAATGAAGAAGAAGGATTGTATTTAAGATCACTTCATACTTTTTCAAAGGCTTCAACTATTTTTAGAATAGATTTTCTAAAAGACGGTGTTATACTCGATTATACCTATGAGATGACACCAACAGAACTTACAATCATAACTGCAGAAGGCGAAATTAAGATGTGTTACCCAAGCAAAGATGAGCTCCAGATTAAAGGCAAAGGTATAGACATTCAATTTCATGCTGTGGAGTACAATCTTATCGACCACCTTCATAAAGTAAAAGATGGTTCAGTTGAGTTCAACAGTTTTGAGAATGGTCTGAAAATAAATGCAAGAGCAGTAATAGGTGTTTGTGATATTAGTTTTGACTGGGATGGATGGTTTTGTACCAACATCAAAATATTCTCAAAATTAGATGACAACGCTGAATTCGAGATGACATTAACGGAATACGACTCAACTTTTGTATTACCGGATAGTGAACTTGACTATGACAGTTGTAAAGCTGTAGTGGACGAAGAATTCTCTGCATACTTGGCTAGATATACCCAAGGTGTGATCGATGAGGAAGCACTCGCTGGCATAGAAAAAGCGGCTTACATTAACTGGTCGTCTGTAGTAAGTGTTGGTGGGCATATAACACGACCTGGTATGTTAATGTCTAAGAACTGGATGAACAAAATCTGGGCATGGGATCACTGTTTCAATGCAATGATATTAATGTATGATGATCCTGATTTTGCATGGGATCAGATGATGGTTGTTTTTGATAACCAGCACGTTGATGGTTCATTACCAGATGTGATTTCAGATGGTTATATTTCAAGAACCTATTACAAATTGCCAATTCATGGTTATGTCTTAAAACAGATGATGGCAATCAGAAATATTGACAGTTATTTAGAAGAGATATACGAACCGCTAATTAAGTGGACAAATTGGTGGTTGAATCATCGACATGATGACAATACTGGTTTGTGCTACTATTTCCATAATAACGAAAGCGGTTGGGATAATGGCAGTGTCTTCAATGATGGTGGTGACGTCATTACACCAGAACTGAACGCTTTCATTATATTGCAGCTTGAAAGTCTGTCAGAAATTGCGCTTCGACTTGGCAAAGAAGAGGAAGCAGCAGTTTGGATGGAGAAAATGACACAGCATAAAGCGGCCTTTGACAAATATCACCTATTTGACAATGAGATACTGCCAGTTCGTATTGAAGGCATGACCCCAGTTGTCTCATCTTCACTTATGCCACTTGAATCCATCATTCTTGGAGACAAATTGTCAGAAGCAACACAAAATATAACGATCGACAAACTTAAGAAGCATATAACAGACTATGGTCTTGTAACAGAACTTCTTGATAGTGAGTGTTATGTTGGTCATTATTGGCGTGGACCAATTTGGGCCCCTTCTACATACTTGGTTGTCAGTGGACTTAAGCAAATCGGTGATATGGCTACAGCCTATGAAATAGTAAAACGATATGTCAAGAATGCCATTAAGAATGGTTTTGGAGAGAACTACAGTGCCAAAACTGGTGAAAGCTTATGTGATGGTGCATATACTTGGACATCCAGTGTGTTCTTACTATTTGTGAAGCAGTGGAAAGAAAGATTAAGAGAGGACAATATTCTATAATTTCTATTATGGGCGCAGGTGATTTCACCTCAGAAGTGCATATCTTCAAGGCTATTTAGCAATCGGTTTATTTAACTGTTGACTCCTAAAGTCAGACGGTGAAATATGATAAGTTGCTTTGAATGACTTATTAAAGTACGAAATGTTGTTAAAGCCAACGGATAATGCAATGTTGGTCATACTGGAATTGGTGGTAAGAAGCAGTATCTTGGCACTTTCCAAGCGTTTGTTACGGATATATTTTTTGAGTTGTTTTGTTTTATTGGATAGATGAATTCAAACTATGTTAGATTGGCCCACTTAAGGCATCAACTGATTTCAGACTTAATTCAAAAACTATTATGCTTGGGCCAGTAATGGGATTCTTATATTGGAAAATGCATTACCATATTGAACATCATATGTATCCAGGGGTTCCATTTTACAATCTGAGAACAAATAATTTATCAATTATTTTAAAGTCCTAGGCCTTATCTTTAAGGCTCTTACGATAAAGCGTAGGGGTCATACCATGCTTTTTTTTGAAAAGTGAATAGAAGTAATTGTTATTGGTAACACCAATCATATCAGCGATTTCATTAATGGTATGGTTGGTGTTTTCTAGTAGTTCTTCAGCATGAAACAACCTGATTTCATTGATGAAATTGGCTATAGACATGCCGCTTTGTTGTTTGAATAATCTACCGGTATATAGTGGCGACATCTTGAAGTGGTCTGCAATCATATTCAAGGATAGATTGGCATCACTGTAATTCTCATCCACATATATTTTGATGTTATCAATCAGTTCTTGATGTTTAGGTTGGCTTATAGCCCCAATCAGCTGTCCGATTGATTCAAAGTGTGACATAAACAATTCTTTTATATCGGCTATGGTTTCAGAATCAGTTATTGCTCTCAACAGTTGGTCAAGTTCCATTAGGTGGTAATCACCTTGGGATTTGATGTACATGAGATTGTCATTCAGTGCGAATGCAATCTGAATATGAAGGTGCCTTATGGAATCAGCTGTACATTCAAGAGCATCGATAAGCATTTCATCATATTGACTAATTGCTTCATTGGTCTTACCTGAAACAACAGTTTCTACTAATTTCTTAAGACGTTTAAGGTCCATTTCATAGGGTTCAAGACCTTTATCTGCAATCTCCTCATAATCAATGACACTGCCATAACCATAAACCAATCGATAGTCTAGTGCATAGAGGCTTTCATTATAGAGGGCATTCATACTTGTTCGGGCAAGATTTTTAGGACCTATAACCAAGCTTGTTTTAAGTTTCAAAAGCTCTGATATAGTCTCTTGCAATTCGACACACAGTGACTTCAAGAGCTGACTATAATTGGCATGACTCTGATCCTCGCGATTGAAGACCAGTACTAAGTGGTCACTTTGCATATCAATACATTCACATGGATAGTGTTTGTTGCAGAGTTCTTCGGCAATATTGACGATGCTGAACCTTTTTAATTCCATATCCTCAATAGAAGAGTCTTTTTTTACATTATTAAAGTGATCAATAGCAATAAGTATGAATTGTTTTTGCCTTTGAACATCAAATTTGATTGTATAGGGCTCTTTATCATTATCATCAAGTCCTATCAAATCATTGGCTTTCATTCTAAGTAATTTTCTTAAATAAGACTGCCTTAAGTTGTAATAATTCTTACGTTTGTTATCTTCTAGAAGTGAAACATCATGAAGCACCTTTTTTTTGATTGGCCTATATTTGTATCTTGACAGTAGTGTAGAGGAAACGATGCCGAAGATTAGTAGGATAAAGGTAATGATTAATGAAAAAACTTTAATACGGCTTAAGCGCTGTGACAAATAGTCAAAGGGTGTGATGTTAATCAGTACCCAATCGGGAACATTGAGTTTTTCAAAGGTGACTAGAGAGCGGCCATCTTTCATATCAGTAACAAAATAACCTCTTGTGTTTGAAGTTTCTAATATGACTTCCATGAATCGATTATTGGACAAGTCAGTATGAAGTTCGTAGAGTTCAGTATCTAATACCACTTCTCCATTCATGTCAGTGACCAATCTTGTGCTTTGCAAATCTGTTTCGTAAGAACTAAGGAGTTCCTTGACATAAGATTGATTGATGTTAACGATGATGGCATCCTTGATACGTCCCTGCTCTAATGTTTCGAAGTATACGAAAGTATAACAGTCTATGAAACGGTCCTCTGAGAAGGGAATCGTGTTTGATTTAACTTGTCTTGGAATGGGTACAAGTCTCCTGTTGGTATCATAAGTTTTCATAAGCTCTAAAATGCTTGTATCAAAAAAAGTTTCACTGTCTTGGCGACCTAAGTTAGGAAGGCTAGTGAAAAAACTGTCCAAATTAGAATTATAGACATAGATGGAATGGACAAAGGGTGATGAATGTTTATATGAGGATAAGCTTTTTTTGTCCTGTGCTTAGGAGCATAGGATCATAATTGCCACTGGCGTACATTAGGGTGGTGATTTTTGAATCCAGAAACATTTGTGACAGTAGATTATTAACTGATTCCATCATGTAGTTGGCACTATAGCTAGATTGCTTAAGGTTCTCGCTAATATGGTCATACATAATTGGTAATGTTGTTTCTTGATAGTAATAATACATAGATGATGTAAGCGCCATAACGATGACCATTATCAATAGGGTGAATGGCAGGAAAAACCTTATATTAAGTTGTTGTTTGATTGGAGATTTTTTGTTTGAACAATAAGATCACTTCTTCTTCTTTAGGATGTATAACTAATTCTATTGTATCGAACCTATGAGTTTTGGTCAATTAAATCACTTTTTACAGAAATGACATAAAACATGTTATAAACCTCTAAATTAAAGGGATTGGGGATTTATTACACAGATTATTTAGTCATATTTTAGAGGGGATGTATGGAATTTGAAGTGGCGTTTATTCACATATTATAGTCATGGTCATATTTTACTCTACAAGAAATTAAGTTATGGGTCTATGATGATTTTATCAGCAAGTGAGCAGAATAGATACATGATTCTGTTATAACAAAAGAAATGTGAAGGGAAAGATACATATGTTAAAAAAAACTAAGGAACAATTATGTCCTATTAATAATGTGCATACCTGCCATCGTATTACTATTTATTTTTAATTACGCGCCAATGGCATGGATGATTATTGCTTTTAAGAAATATAGAGCTAATTTAGGACTTATTGGAAGTGAATGGGTAGGACTTGATAATTTCAAATTCTTTTTCACCTCTCAGGATGCATGGCGGGTGACAAGGAACACAATTGGGCTTAACGCATTGTTTATAGTGTTAGTTCTTCTATTCTCATTACTATTTGCACTCTTACTTAATGAGTTGAGAAGTAAAATGCTAACCAAATTTTATCAAACGGTCTTCTTTTTCCCTTATTTTCTATCGTGGATTGTTGTGGCGTATATGTTATATGGCTTCCTAAATATGAAATTGGGAATTGTGAACACAGCCTGAACGGTCTTGGATTCGAAAGTATTCAGTGGTATACGAAAGCTCAGTATTGGCCATCTATATTAACATTCTCATATATATGGAAGAATGCCGGTTATTTCAGCATCATATATTATGCAGGCATTATGGGTATCAGTACATCCTACTACGAAGCGGCTGTCCTTGATGGCGCTAGCAAGTTACAAATGATCAGGTATATTACAGTACCATTGTTATCACCAATTATTACTGTGATCACACTATTGCAAGTTGGCAGGATATTCTTTGCAGACTTTGGATTGTTTTACTTCTTACCAAGGCAGATTGGACTTTTGTACCCGACAACAGATGTAATTGATACATATGTATTTAGGGCATTGCGGGTTACTGGAGAAACAGGCTTAGCTTCTGCGGCAGGTTTATATCAATCGGTTGTAGGACTAATACTAGTTGTTGCGGCCAATTATATTGTTAGGAAAATCAACAGTGAGAATGCACTATTTTAAAGACATAACAAGGAGAGACGATACATGATTGAAAGTAAATCATCAAGGAAGCTTGTCAGTTTGACGGCAAACAGCATATTGGGCATATTTGCCTTTCTCTGCATTATACCAATCATTGCAGTGATATCCATATCAATGTCTAATCAAGGTGATATTGTTGAGTTTGGCTATAAACTTATACCAAAGAGCATTGATTTTAAGGCATATGAGTATCTGTTTAAAGCACCTAAGCAGATTCTAAATGCTTATGGCATATCTATTTTTGTTACATTATTTGGTACAGTTTTTTAGTTTGGCGGTTGTATCTCTTATTGCCTATCCTTTATCAAGAAAGGATTTTGGTTATAAAAAACCTATCTCATTTATTGTGTTTTTTTACACTTCTCTTTAATGGTGGGATGGTGCCTCTCTATATTGTTGTATCAACGGTATTGGGTATAAAGGATACAGTATGGGCCCTCATATTGCCCTATGCAGCCAATGCTTGGCATATTCTATTACTACGAACATTTTTTTCAAAAGATTCCATATAGTCTGATTGAATCAGCCAAAATTGATGGTGCATCTGAGATTCGAACCTTTTGGAGCATTGTATTGCCACTGTCCAAGCCAGGGCTGGCAACTATTGGACTATTCATCTTATTGTTATATTGGAACGATTGGTGGCTAAGTCTTTTATTTATTGAGAGCCAAGAGTTGGTGCCACTTCAATATATGATGTACCGAATTATGAAAGAGATACAATTTTTTAACCAGTGACCTAAGCAGTTCTTCTGTCAAAATTGATATCACCAAGCTACCAAACGAAAGTCTTAGAATGGCACTGTGTATTGTTGCAGCAGGACCAATGCTGTTTGTGTTCCCATTCTTTCAGAAGTATTTCGTTAAAGGGCTAACGGTTGGATCAATTAAGGAATAGTTGCTTTTGGCATACATTTAAGTTTTAATAAAACTAAGGAGGATTTACAATGAAAAAGCTACAAATGTTTTTAGCACTGTTACTAGCAATGGTAATGATCATTTCGGGGTGTGGCGCAAAAGAAGAAGTGAAAGGAACAGATGCTAACAAAGAAAGTGCTACAACAGAATCTGAGAAAACAGAGGATACCAAAGAATCAGCTGACACTGAAGAGGCAGAAACACTGGAGCATGTAGAGCTTAGCTGGTACTATATTGGTTCACCACAGACTGATCAAAATGCAGTTTATGAAAAAGCCAATGAGATTATTAAGGAAAAAATCAATGCTACTGTTAATTTCCAGGTTATCGATTGGGGTAGTTATGATGACAAAATGAACTTAATGATTAACGCAGGTGAAGAGTTTGATATTTGTTTTACAGCCAACTGGTCAAACAACTATCTACAGAATGTTCAAAAAGAAGCATTTATGCCTCTTGATGACTTACTTGATACTTATGCACCAACACTTAAGACAATTGTTCCTGAGAAATTCTGGAATGCAACAAAAGTGAACGGAAATATATATGGTCTTATTAATTATCAAATCTCGACTATGACCAACTCGTTTGCAGTTAACAAAGAGCTTGCTGATAAATATGGCTTCGATACAAGCACAATTAAGAATTACGAAGATCTTGAACCATTATTGGCTGCAATCAAAGAAGGTGAAAGCGATGTAACACCTCTTGGAAATTATGCAGCGGCTGGTTCAATCTGGGGAATGCATCTTGCTGCTAATGGTTTTGATGAGATTGGTGGTAGAAATATACCTGGTGTTATTAAGGTTACAGATGATGACTTAACAGTTATTAACCAGTTTGAGAGTCCTGAATTCTTAGCTTATGCGACAACCAATAGAGATTTCTACGAAAAAAGGCTATATTAGACAAGACGCCATAGCAATTAACGATGTTAGCCCAGAAGAGCAAGCAGGAAAAATTGCTGTTCAAGTTCAAGGTAATTATTCACCAAGTTCAGAAGTAGATTACAAGGCCAAGTATGGTTTTGAAGCATACATGCAACCATTCTCAGAGCCTGTGTTATACACAAGTTCAATTATTGCAACAATGCAAGGTATTAGCGCTACATCACAAAATCCAGAGAGAGCAATGATGTTAATGGAACTTGTTAATACTGACCCAGAGTTATATAATTTACTATCTTATGGTATTGAAGGAACGCACTATAACAAAATTGATGATACTTTCATAAGTCCAATTGCTGATGCTGGCTATAATCCAGGGACTAAGTGGTTATTTGGTTCAACAGGTAACGCATACTTACTTGAAGGCTCAATTCCAGATGTATGGGAAAAAACAGTTGAAATGAATGAAAGTGGAATTCCATCACCACTTCTTGGATTTGCATTCAATGCAGAGCCAGTGAATTCACAGATAGCGCAGTGTAACTCTGTTGTAGATGAGTTCATTGCAGCAATTGATACTGGTAGTATGGCTGTTGAGGAGATATTGCCACAATTCCAAGAAAAAACTTGCCAATGCTGGTGCTGATGAAATCATTGCAGAAATGCAGGCGCAGATTGATGCTTGGAAAGCAACAAAATAGAATTATAGCAGTCATGTAGTAATTGACATAGACAATGATAAGAAGGGGAGTCGAGAATGTCTCGACTTCCCTTTTGTAATTGACATAATGAAAATATGTACGGAGAACATATGAATCTCCAAATTGAAAGGATTAGTTATGGCTATAGTAGATATAAAAAATAAATGGATGCAACGGCAGTGAATATGTGCTTATTCCAGCATGTTGTTATAATGGAAACCGATTTAAAAGTTTGAAAGTACCTTATCCACCAATGTATGATTCTAAGGATTTTGGTGTTGATATTGTCACAACAATAACGGATGTACCAAGACTTAATGAAGATGGAAGCGGCATTATTGAAGTGACAACAGGTGATGCATCCGTGCCTTGTATAGGTGTGTTCACACCATCAATGAATAAATGTACTTTTGTCTTTACAGTACAAGAAATCGATGGTGAGAACCTAGGACTTGCTTATGAGAAAGGTATTGCAAGGTTAACTTACCCTGCAAAGAGATCCTATAAATATATCTGGCCTCAGATGGTAAAAAATAATGAAGAATGGGAAGATGTACAGGTAGATATTCCATATAAAGTGTTAGAATTTGATTGTAACTCTATCACAGAGTTCTATAGACTCTTCTTCGAAAACAGAAAATGTATGGGCTTTGATGACACCCTACCAAAGACAATCAGTAAAGAAGAGCAGATCAAGGTACACATAGATAAATACAATGAATGGAATTGGTTTGAAGATCAAGGCTACTATGGTGCCGTTATCAAAGGTGATGGATGGCCAAACTGGGGTGCAGGTTGGTGTGGAGGCGCTATTTCAAGCTATACATTGATGAAATTAGGTGGTCAATTAGAATATGAACGTGCTGTAAGAACATTGGATTTTGCAATAAAAAATCAAGGTCTAAGTGGCTTGTTTATAGCCAATGCAGATGAGAATGGTAAAGTGATCCATGATGGGTTTGGTTATCCAAATACAGAGAACTTAACTTTGATTAGGCGTTCAGCAGATGTCCTTTACTTTATGTATAAACATTTTGAGTTGATGAAAGAAGTACCTGAAAAATTCATTCAGAGCGCTAAGGCTTGTGCAGATGCATTTGTAAAAAAAACATTCAAAACTTACGGCCAGATGGGTCAGTTTCTTAATGTAGAAACCGGAGAAATAGTAATTGGTGGCTCAGTGGCAGGCGCTTTGTGTCCGGCAGCACTTATAAGGTCTTATAGATATTTTGGGAATGAAGTTTATTTAGAGACTGCCAAAGCCATAGGGGATTACTATTATGATAATTTCTTAAGTAAAGGTTATACAACTGGTGGACCAGCTGAAATCCTTCAGTGTCCTGATAGTGAAAGTGCGGCCGCATTGTTAGAATCATACGTTGAGTTATATGATGAAACTAGAGAAGTGAAATGGCTTGAATATGCCAAAACTTGTGCTCATCTATGCAGTAGTTGGACAGTTGCCTATAACTATAAATTCCCTGTAGGTAGTGAATTTAACAAACTGGACATGAAGACAATAGGCTCTGTTTTTTGCCAATGTACAGAATAAACATTCAGCACCTGGTATATGCACTTTGTCAGGTCTTGGTTTATTAAGACTATATGAGTTTACAGGTGAAGATGCTTTTTATACTTTATATAAAGAAATCACATCAACAATCAGTCAGTACATGTCAACCAATGAACGCCCTATATATTCTTGGGATGTACCAAAGGATGCAGCATCCCTTGGTACCTTAAATCAAAGGGTAGAACCTGAGCGATTGCCATCTGGCTTTATCAGTGAAAGAGTTAATATGTCAGACTGGGAGTCAAAGCGTTGTGTTGGAGGTGTTTTCAACGGAAGCTGTTGGCCAGAAGTCAGTAATATGTTGGTTCTTGCTGAAGACAGAGAGCCAAAGTTAATAGATTAAGTCTATTTGTTCTTCCAGCCTTTGTTATTGTACATATCTATATCAGCCCGTTTGATGATTTGGCTATAGTTGGTGTCGGTTTTGGTGAAAACACTGAAACCGTAGCTATAGTCGGCATCAGGGATGATAGCTTTGATCTGCTTAAGGACTTCAGGTTTGATGGCTTTAAGCAATTCTTTCATACCATCATCATCTGTATCAGGACAGATTAAGACAAATTCATCACCGCCCCAGCGACCAAAGACATCTGTAGCACGTATTCTGTTCTTGATAGCCAAGGAAAAAGTCTCAAGGACTTGATCACCTATGTCATGACCATAAGTATCATTAATATTCTTGAATTTATCTAAATCAAATAGAACCAAACCATATTTGCTTTTACTCCTTGCGCTTCTTTTGAATTCGGTGTTTGCTAAGGCTTCAATTTTGCGTCGGTTGTAGGTATTTGTTAATAAATCCGTTTCAGCATAATAGTTCAGTTCTTTTCTTTTGAGGAGTAGGTCAAGGTCCAGTTCAATAGTATTGCGAAATTCTTCAAGAAGCTGAGAATAGAGCTTGCTATAAGAATTCGCCTTTGAATCAAGGACACATATAGTCCCAAAGAACTCATTATCAGGCCATTTAATTGGAAAACCCAGATATGAAATCATATCGATGGCAACATCAGGGTTGTCTTTCCAGACTTCACTACTTAGTGCGTCTTCCACAAGAAGTCGATTGTCACGACCAATAACAGTTTCACAATAAAGTCCGTGTCCTAAGGTATCACATCCATCATCTGGGTAGGGATTTTCTTCGAAATCACTTTTCAGAAATACCTCCATATGACTTTGGGTGATTTTCATAATAAGTCCTGCAGGTATAGACATTATTTCTGCGATAAGGTTGATGATTGTCTGCCATTTACGTATAACTTCTTCTTGGATTGCTGGTTTATCATCGTCTGTAATTGGGACTTCAACGAATGATTTTTCTTCTCTGAGGTAGACCTTGGTTTTTTTTCAAAATATCACTTCCTCTTATTAGTGTATGTATTATAAGATTAGAGACTATTATCCTAGTACAATTATACCATGAATTGAGAGCGATTATTAGTATCATCTTATGGATTAGATGATTTTGTAAGTAGGGATAATCCTTGTTTAGCATGCAATAGTTGATATTTTTATCAGAATCATCAAATTTTTGATGTATCCCCTAATTTCGTTGACACAAAGTTGTGTAGGGTGGTATAATTTAGTAAACGATTACTACAATTATGGCATCTGAGCTTATGTGTTGAATGCTATAATTTTTTGTAATCTTAGTAAACGATTACTGACGATTCTTACGGGATAAGAGTAAACGATTACCAAACAACATACACAAGAAGAATATATAGGAGGATTTACAAATGAACAAAGGTTTTAGACTCAATGGTGGATTACCAAAAGTTGGAATTAGACCAACAATTGATGGAAGAATGAATGGTGTAAGAGAATCACTTGAAGATCAAACAATGGACATGGCAAAGAACGCTGCTAAGTTTATTGAAGAGAACTTAAGACATGCCAGTGGTGAAAAAGTAGAGTGTGTTATCTCTGATACAACTATTGGTGGTGTGGCAGAAGCAGCTAGATGTGAAGAAAAGTTCCAAAAAAGAGGGCGTAGGGGTATCTCTTACAGTGACACCATGTTGGTGTTATGGAACTGAGACAATAGATATGAACGGTCTTAGACCAAAAGCAATCTGGGGCTTTAACGGAACAGAAAGACCAGGAGCTGTATACCTTGCAGCAGCAGTTGCAGGACATGACCAAATGGGACTTCCAGTCTTCTCTATCTACGGTAAAGACGTACAAGACTCAGGAGATGAAACAATTCCAGCAGATGTGCAAGATAAATTATTGTTATTCGTTAAGTCAGGTATTGCCCTTGCTACAATGAAAGACCTATCCTACTTATCAGTTGGTTCAGTATCAATGGGTATTGCAGGATCAGTTGTAGATTCTAACTTCTTTAGTGACTACTTAGGTATGAGAAATGAATATGTAGATATGAGTGAAATCTCAAGACGTATTGAAGAAGGTATTTATGACCCAGTTGAGTACGAGAAGGCTCTTGCATGGGTTAAAGAAAATTGCATTGAAGGTGCAGACTTTAACGATGAAGACAAGAAGTGGTCAAGAGAAAAACTAGATTCTGACTGGGAATTCGTTGTAAAGATGACCTTAATATTTAGAGATTTAATGGTTGGTAATGAACGCCTTCGTGAAATTGGATTTGGCGAAGAAGCAGAAGGTCACAACGCTATCGTTGCAGGTTTCCAAGGACAAAGACAATGGACTGACTATAGACCTAATGGTGACTTCCTTGAGACAATGCTTAACACATCATTTGACTGGAATGGTATTAGACAATCTTATACAGTAGCAACAGAGAATGATAGTTTAAACGGCGTACCAATGTTATTTGGACACTTGTTAACAGGTACTGCTCAAATATTCTCAGACGTAAGAACATACTGGAGTCCAGAAGCAGTTGAGCGTGTTACAGGTTATAAACTAGATGGAATGGCAAAAGACGGTATCATCCACTTAATTAACAGTGGATCAACAACGCTTGATGGAACAGGACAACAATCTGACGCTGATGGTAACCCAGCAATGAAACCATTCTGGGATATTTCAGAAGAAGAAGCAGCTAAGTGTCTTGGTGCTACGGAGTTTTGTCCAGCGGATGCAGGATACTTCAGAGGAGGAGGGTTCTCTTCAAGATTTGTAACAAAAGGTAATATGCCAATTACAATGTCACGTGTGAACATTGTTAAGGGTCTTGGACCAGTACTTCAAATCGCTGAAGGTTATACTGTAGAACTTCCAAAAGAAGCCCATGATGTCCTTGACATGAGAACGAACCCAACATGGCCAACAACTTGGTTCGCACCAAAGTTAACAGGCAAAGGTGCATTCAAAGATGTTTATTCAGTAATGAACACTTGGGGTGCTAACATGGTGCTATATCTTATGGACACATTGGAGATCAATTAATTACATTGGCTTCAATGCTTCGTATTCCAGTAGCTATGCATAACGTTGAAGATGAGCGTATCTTTAGACCAAAAGCATGGGCAGCTCATGGAACTTCAGACCTTGAAGGTGCTGACTTTAGAGCTTGTAAAACTTATGGCGCACAGTACAAAAAATAATTAGAATATGAAATTCCCATTAGTTGTTGAACTAGAAAGGAAAAAACTATGTTAAAGAATATACCTCCGGTTCTCTCACCAGAGTTATTGAAGATACTAATGGAGATGGGCCACGGCGATGAGATTATCATCGCCGATGGCAACTATCCATCTCACAGTCAAGGTGTACCAGTGGTTAGAGCAGATGGTCATGATGTGGCACCTTTACTTGATGCAATTCTTGATTATTTTCCATTAGATACTTACAGTGATAGACCAGTAACACTCATGGAAGTTGTCAAAGGTGATCCTACTGTACCTGTAATTTGGGATACCTACAAAGATATTATTAAATCTAAAGGCTATGCAGATGAAGTGGTTGAAAACATTGATCGTTTTGATTTTTTATGACAGATCTAGAACGGTTTATGCTATTGTAGCAACATCCGACAAAGCTCTTTATGCGAATATTTTGTTAAAGAAAGGGGTCGTTTAAAATGAACGGTACCCAAGTGATGGCACTTGATTTAGGTGCTAGTAGTGGTAGGGCCATTGTCGCAACTTATGACAATGGAAAGATTGTCCTTGATGAAGTGAATCGTTTTTCCAATGATCCAGTTAAACTAAACAAACATACTTATTGGGATTTTCCAAGGTTATTTCACGAATTAAAGCAATCTCTAATTAAGGCGAAAAATAAGGGATACAATGTAAAAAGTATAGGAATTGATACATGGGGTGTTGACTATGGCCTGCTTGATGATGAAGGTGAATTAATCAACAATCCAGTACATTACCGTGATGAGCGTGCTGCCGAAGGTATGGAGATGCTTTTGCTGCGTTATGACAAAGAATCCTTTAAAGAAAGAACAGGAATGGACTGTGTAAGTTACAACACAATCAATCAAATAATCAATGACCGTCATGCAAAGAAAGATGAGGCTGTTGCAATGTTGAACATGCCTGACTTATTTAACTATTTCTTAACGGGTGTTATAAGCTCTGAGTTTAGTATGGTTTCAACCACTCAACTATATGATTATAACAAAATGGATTGGAATCATGACTTGATTGAAGAACTAAACCTTGATGATAGAATGTTTAGACAAGTTATTTCGTCAGGTACTGTAGTAGGTGATGTCAAAGAAGAAATTATTGATGAACTCAAAATTGACCCTTTAAAAGTAGTGTCAGTAACCAGTCATGATACAGCGTCTGCAATAAGGTCCATTCCTGCGGATGAAAAAGACTTTTTTATTCATTGCCACTGGAACGTGGATTATCGTTGGTTCAAAACAAGAAAAAATGACTATGAATGAAAAGGTTGTTAAGTATGATTTAACCAATGAAGGTGGTAAGTTCCCTAATGTAAACCTATTGAAAAACCATGTAGGCCTTTGGATGTTGCAAGAGTCAAAACGTCACTGGGAGAAAACAGGAAAAGAAATTGGTTTTGGAGAGATGATTGAAAAAGCAAGAAATTCAAACATTGACTCATTCATTGATATCATGGATTCTAGATTCTTTGAACCTGGTAATATGCCTAAGAAAGTCACTGACTTTTGCTCAGAAACCGGACAAGCTGTGCCAAGAGACATTGGTGAAGTGGTAATGGTTATAGAGCAAAGTTTGGCTAAGCAAATTGCTCAAACACTTGGCCATATAGAAGAAGCTACCAATAAGAGCTATGACAAGGTTAATATATTTGGTGGTGGTGTTCAAGACGGATTACTATGTGAATTAATCGCAAAGTATTCTGGCAAAGAAGTGGTCATTGGTCCAAAAGAAGCCACAGCATTTGGTAATGTTATTGATCAATTTATTGCTCTTGATGTATTTACTGAAGAAGACCGTATAGATATAATGAAGGCTTCAATATAGATAAAGAATCAAAATAAGCCCTATCTCTTAAGAAAGGCTTATTTCTTTAAAAAACAGTAATCTTCTCTAGTACACATGCTAAAGTAAAATTGAGTATATCTGGGAGGGAATATAGTGAAGCGATTAAGTCTTTTGTTTGCTGTTACATGTTGTGTTGTCACATACATAATGATTGATGTGGGGAATTTATACATGGATGATATGTCATCAAATATGTTGCTTAATCCTCCAAATATTTTTTTTGCTTATCTTCGTAACAATACCCATGCTTGTCTTAACAAATGCCCATACAGGAATAATAAGAAGTTTTAAGCGGAAGGTGCTAAAAAAAAGGCGAGCCCTATTCAATTGGTGAGGCAAAAATGATCAAAGAATCTTATGGACTAATAGCTAGCTATGCATTTATGGTCTATGGAATAACAATATTATGTAGATTTATTTTTTACTTTTGGAATGTATAGAGGTCTAGGGAACTACGCATGTGCACTTTTATTATCCTATCTTGTAATGGTTTTTACATACAAATTTAGTGTTGTGAAAACATACACTTTTTGACCATCAAATGAGACTGGAATCTACTTCAATTTGATAACAGCATATGATATAATTTAGCAAACGATTACCATGGAGAATATATATGTCAACAATAAAAGAAGTTGCAATAGAAGCCAACGTATCTACAGCTACGGTCTCGAGGGTCATTAACGGCAATTATCCAGTTAGTAAAGAGGCTTATGAGAAGGTTATGGATGCTATTGAAAAGGTAGGTTATAGGCCTAATGCAGTAGCCAAAAGCCTCAAAATGAATAAAACCTTCATGATAGGGCTTGTAGTTCCAGATATTTCCAATCCATATTTTATGGAAATTGCAAGAGGTGTTGAAGACCGAATTACCAAGTATGGTTATACATTAACACTTTGTAGCACAGATGAAGATTCTGACAAGGAAATAAGACAACTTAAGGCACTCAATGAAAAAAGAGTGGACTTTGTTATCTTAGCTTCAAGCCTTACGGATGAGAAACCTTTAAAGGATCTTATGAGGCAAGGACTGCGAATCATAATGGTTGATACCATTTTACCTAATCTAGATGTTGACTTTATCGTTGAAGATAATGAAAATGCATCCTATGAGTTGGTTAATTATGCCATATCACTTGGCCATGAGAAGATTGGTATTGTGAGAGGTATAAGTGGTATAAGTACAGCTATTGACAGGTTCAATGGCTACAAAAGAGCATTAACAAGTCACAACATAACTTATAATGAAGCCTATACTGTGGATGGTGGTTATTACAGAGAAATTGCTTACGAAGGCGTAAAGAAGATGTTGCTTAAGAATATCGATAATTTACCTACCCTGATATATGCAACCAACAACCAGATGACAGAAGGTGCCATGATTGCCATCAAGGAGCTTGGTTTTGAGATTCCTCAGGATATTTCCATAGTCTCTTTTGGTGATATTACATTACCAAGATTGGTTGAACCAAGATTGACAGTGATTGAGCAAAATGCAAGAGCTATTGGTGTCAAAGCTGGTGAGATATTGATGGCTAGGATGGAGAATCCTGACTACAAGGAAAAACATGGAACAAGCATTATTTCTTCTGAGTTTGTTGTGAGAAATTCTGTACGTGTTCTTGGCTGAGTAATTAATTTGTAGAAAATTATGTGAAAAGTATAAGCCTCTTATAGGGGCTAAAATTTTTTATGAAAATGTGAAGTCCTTTTATTGGCCTTGACGCGTAATAGGTATTCGGTATAATACAAACAACATTGACAAATGAATAGATATCTTATCAAGAGTGGTGGAGGGACCTGGCCCTATGAAACCCGGCAACCGATGCATTTGCATAACGGTGCTACATCCAGCGACATGATCGAAAGATGAGAGTTAAGTATAGATGACTTTTCTTTCGGGAAAAGTCTTTTTGTTTACTATGAAAAAAAATAAAATTGACTGGACTATTGAATTTGTTTCCAATACAATTTCAACAATCCAGCTATAATTTTCATCATTTGATGATAAAAATTAATGGGAGATGTGTTTATGGGCATAACTAAGACGTACGAAGAAATTAATGAAAAGATTCGAAGTGGTAAGGCAGTGGTGGTAACAGCTGAAGAAATTGTGGATATGGTGAAAGAAAAGGGTGTTGAACAAGTTACGAAAGAGGTTGACGTTGTTACAACAGCCACATTTGGACCAATGTGCTCTAGCGGTGCATTTATGAACTTTGGCCATTCAAGTCCTGCTATGAGAATGGAGAAAATCAAGCTCAATGATGTAGAGGCTTATGGTGGTTTGGCAGCAGTAGATACCTATATAGGCGCAACCCAAGAATCTGATACAGAGGGCTATGAGTATGGTGGTGCCCATGTTATTTGTGACTTGATTGATGGCAAAGATGTCAGATTAACATCAAGTGCTAAGGGAACTGACTGTTATCCTAGAACAGAAATTGATACGATGATTGGTCTTGAAGACATGAATGAGGCATATCTATACAATCCTAGAAATTGCTATCAAAATTACGCTGCAGCAATCAATACATCTAACAAAAGGCTTTTCACATATATGGGTGTACTGAATCCAAACAGTAGTGTGGTGACCTACTCTACATCTGGCACACTAAGCCACTATTAAATGACCCAATGTATAGAACTATCGGAATGGGTACCAGAATATTTATTGGAGGTACAGTAGGATATGTAGCTTGGAAGGGAACACAGTTTAAGTCAGGCAGCGCTAGAGATGAAAACAACTTACCTAAGACTCCTTCTGGGACATTGGCACTTATTGGTGACCTAAAGGGTATGGATACCAACTATATTAAGCCTGCCGTTTATGAAAAGTATGGAACGTCTATGTTTGTAGGGGTTGGCATTCCAATTCCGTTGATAGACGAGGATATGACTAGGCAAGTGGCAATCTCTAATGATGAAATCTACACAAGTGTTTTTGATTACAGTGTTAGTGAAGGAGCGAAACCGATTCTTGCTGAGCCAAGTTATGAAGAACTAAGAAGTGGAAAGATTACCATTGATGGCAAGGAAATCAAAACAGCGTCTTTGTCCAGTTTGAAAAAAGCCAGAGAGATAGCACAGACTCTGAAGGAATGGATTGAGAAAGGTGACTTCTTGATTCAAGAACCAATTGAGACTTTCCCTACAGACAATACCCTGAACGGTATTACCATAAGAAAGGCGGCCAAGTAAATGAAAGAAATGTTGTTATTTGAATTTCCAAAAGAAGAATCTGGCCATGCCATAACCTATGACCTAATTAAGAAATATGATTTAAAAATAAACATCATAAGAGCATCAATCGACTACAACGCTTCAGGTTTTTTGTTAGTAGAAATCGAAGGTGATGAGAAGACTGTGGCACAAGGCATAGCATATGCAAAAACCAATCATGTCAACGTCAATATAGTTGATTCAGGTATTAAGATTCATACTGACAAGTGCTTGGATTGTGGTGCATGTTGCGCTGTATGTGCTGTTGATGCTCTTCATCTCGATGAAACTGCCACATTATATTTTGACAAAGACCGCTGTCTTGACTGCAAGTTATGTGTGACAGCATGTCCGGCCAGAGCCATTGAAGCGGTTCTATAGAGAGTACCATGACAATGAGGGGATGGTTAAGTTCAAAGCATCCATTGAATCCTCTGACTTACTGGTCATTATAGAACCCTGTGATACAGTTGAAAATATGTTGGAATTTTCCTTGGGCATTATTGGGTCCATCAGGTCAGGGATTAAAACTCATATTAATGCATATCCTCAGTTTTTAACATCTCTTGAACCTCTCCAAGTGCCAATAGAGTATGGAGATGACTTAATGCTAACAGATGCCGCCAATTTGATTGACGAGAAGGCCTTGATTCAATCAATGTATATTGAATCAGCAAAAGCTGGGGTTGGCCCCATGGCAACTGTTGCAGGTATTACTTCTGAATATCTGGGACAGGCTTTACTAAAAAAGTATGGTAAGGTTGACCTTATGATTGAAAATGGGGGAGACTTGTTTGTTCATAGTAAAGTTCAGAGACATATTGGGATTTACTCGGGAGAGAACTCTTTATCTGGAAAGCTCAATTTAAGGATAAAACCAGAGATGACACCCCTTGGAATCTGTACATCAGCAGGAACACTTGGTCATTCACTTAGTTTTGGCCAAGCAGACGCTGTCGTAGTGCTATCAAAATGCACTGCGCTGGCCGATGCAGTAGCAACCGCAACAGGAAACAAAATCAAAAATAAAGACTCTATTGAACCTGCACTTGAACAAGCCTTTGATATAAGCGGTGTTCTAGGTGTCTTAGTGGTTGCTGATGGTTCGGTTGGAGCGATAGGAGAAATCGAGCTGGATTGATGCATTTTACACGTTAATGTGCTACAATAGTTCCTATAAATAAAAGGATAGGTGATTGTTATGCCAATAATTAATTATGTCGGATTAGCCTTCTTTTCTTCTCCATAATTTTTGCAGGAAGACAGATAGGCTTGTATCTAAAGATGTCAAAAAGAATGGGTAAAGTTGTATGTGAACTCTCTCCAAGTAAAGGTCAAAAGAAAGTTTTGATGATGGCTGGAGCTGTTTTTATCGTATTACTGATTATTGTTACGGTGAACTATGTTACAAAGGGCATTGGCCTTGGTGTGACTTACACGACACTCATCGCAGTGGTTATCTACAGTACAGGTCGATTCACATCAAAGATTACTGAACTCAGAGAAAATGGCTTGTTAGGTCATTTGAATGAAATTCCTTACTCAGATATCGGAAGTTATCAGATTGAGGAAAGAGTTTCAAGAGGTGCTTTAACTTTAAAATTAAAAGATGGCAGAGATTTTGTCTCTTTAGTCAGTTTGAAGGAAATCGATGGTATCAAAGCCACACTTGCTAAGAAGCTTTAAGAATTTCTCTCTTCTTTTGTTTTTCATCATATTATCAAAGCGCCAATTACAGAAATTGTGTATAATTGTATCAACACATAGATAGTAATGTATGATGAAGAGGTGACAAGATGCGTATTGGAGATTTCTCAAAACTTGCCATGGTGACCATTAGATTATTAAGACATTATGACGAGATAGGGCTTCTAAAACCATATAAAGTGAATGAACTGACGGGTTATAGGGAGTACTCTGTTGAACAACTGCCTGAGCTTAACAAAATAATGTTGCTTAAGGACTTGGGTATCCCATTGACCCAAATAAAAAAAACATATTTAGATAATCATATTTCCTTGTCTCAACTTAAGGATATGCTTAAAGGTAAGCAAGACATATTGCTTAAAGAGATAGATGAAGCCAACAGAGCACTTGGCCTTATTACCAATCGACTTCAAATGATAGAGGATGATGAGAAGTTGCCACTCCATCATATAGGCCTTAAGAGAACAGAAGGTCTAAGCCTTGCGACTGTTAAAAGGCTAGTGCCGCATATGAGAGAAATGCCAGTTCATTGTCTAGAAATGTACCGTGAACTTTATGCCAAGCTAGCTCAACAAGAGGTTGATGTCCAAGGCGATGAGATTACCTTTTATTATAACGATGAGTATATTGAGGAAAATCTGGAAGTAGAAGTCTCGGTGCCAGTTTGTAGAGATGAAGTTACTATCAATAAGCTAAATGCGGCTGGACTTAACTATAGGACCTATGAGTCCCATGACCAAGTAGCATACTTAATTCACAAAGGTCCTTTTCAAACGATAGGCCATTCAGCAATAGAACTTCTAAAATGGGCCATGGGAAGTGGCTACCAAGTTGATGGGATTCTAAGAGAGATTCACCTATCAGGTCCAGCCCATACAGACGGCATGGTACAGAAATCACCAGTGGTGGAGTTACAATTGCCAGTAAGAAAGAAATAGAAACGAATTCAAACACCTAGAGTTGGTAGTGATACTGACCCTGGGTGTTTTTTGATTGTCTTTATAGATGAATTATTAGAAATTCATTAGAGATTGATGATGTCTGTTGACTCTCTCCCTACGTGAGGGTCTAATATCAAGGCAAAAGGAGATGAACAAGGATGAAAAAATCAGTAATATTAGGTACTGGACCTCTTGGAATGGCAGTTATGGATGAATTATTAGATATGGGTCATCCAGTCCTTATGGTCAATCGAAGTGGCCGTCTTAAAGAGAACAAGCCTAAGGGTGTTGAAGTTATTCAGTGTGATTTACTTGATACACAGGCACTACAAAAAAATATGTAAAGACAGCCAAGATGTCTATATGTGCGCGGTGCCAGCTTATCATAAGTGGGTTGAAGAGTTTGAACCATTAATGAAAAGTGTAGTAAAGGCTGTGGAGGGTAAGAAACTAATCTATGGTGACAATCTCTATATGTACGGAGATGTTAGCACAGAGGCGATTCATGAAACATTGCCATATTTAGCCAGAACTAGAAAAGGTAAAATAAGAAAAAAAACTGGCAACCATGTTACTTAAAAGTCATGAAACAGGCAAGATTGATTTGAAGATAGGTAGAGCAGCAGATTTTTATGGACCAAGGGTAAAACAGTCTGGTATTGGTTCAGACTTTTTCAAATCCATTGAAATGGGTAAGGCTACCAATGTGGTAGGCAATATAGACAAGAAACACTCGATTACTTACATCAAAGATTTTGCCAGAGTATTAGTGACGCTTGGGAATAATGAAAATGCCAGTGAAATTATCTACCATGTACCGAACATGGAAGTGACATCGGTCAGAAACTTTGGAAAGGCGATAGCCAAGTACACAGTACAGGAGTTCAAACCACGCATAGCTGGACGGTTTATGTTATCTCTTCTAGGTGTTTTTATTCCAGCCTTGAAGGAGACCATTGAGATGTTGTACCAGTGGGAAAATGATTTTGTGGTTAACCATGACAGGGCCAGCAAAGGACTAGGTCTTGCTGCAACACCTATGAATGTAGGAATTCAAGAGACAATTGATTGGATAAGGAGAGAAGAAAAATGATGCGTACACAAACGGCAATAACAAAGAAAGATTTCAAAATGACAGGGGCTATTTTTGTTGGATTTATGGTGATTTTTATGGTTGGCTATTTCTTACTAAGCAGTGCTTTTGGTTTTCCAGATATTCTGAGAGAAGAAGCTTCTATTAGATTTACACTATTTGATGAAAATAGGGCACTTATAGTACCAGGTTACTATATTCTATGTATTACTGCAGTGATTCAAATATTCCTGGCTGTGCTTTGGTATCACATAACACGAACGGACAAACTTTCAGACTTATTCACTCTAGTAGCAGGAATTACATGTGGAATTTTTCAAATACTTGGCTTTTATCGTTGGATTGCCTATGTACCAATGTTATCAGACACGTATAAGGCTGGAGAAATGTCAGATGAGACGATCTTTTTCTTTGAGAAATTTGGTAATACATACCTTGGCATGACGGTTGGCGAACATCTTGGCAACTTCTTCCTTGCATTGTGGTTGATTGGTATTGCAGTCACACTTAAGCAAGTTAAATTTGTTGGTAAGCCTCTTAAGATTATGACCCTTGTTTCTGGGCTGATGATGTTTTTACTCAGTTATGAGTCTCTTGGAGGTGGGTTTGCTGTTCTTGAAGTCATTACGCTACCTGCATGGGGATTATATTATACATGGATTCTGATGATTGGAATATCACTCTTATATACGAAAGATAGGGAAAGTTTGCCAAGAATTCCTATTGGTTATTGGGTCTTTGGTATTGTATTCTATCTTGGTAATGTTATACCTGCTTTTATATAGTAGAATCCCTTTAAAATATAAGAACGAAAACGTTTTATTGACAGTGACCATGCCCTTTGTTAAGGTTAAATATAGGATAAATTTAATGAAATGGTGGGATTAGTAATGTCAAAAGTTGATGTGTATATGTATGGAATGGTTTTGAAGACAACAAGTTTTCTTTTAAAGAATGACTACCCAGGACCGGATAGTTATGGTGAGTTTACAAAAAGATTTGAAGCATGTGGTGGTGAAACAGGTACTGCAGCAGTAGTCTTATCAAGTCTTGGAGCTAAGGTTATGATTGATGGTAACCATCTTGGCAAGAATACCTATCCTTTCTTGTCGGCTTATTATAAAAGCATAGGTGTTGATATTAGCCCGATGACTTATGACAAGAACTATGATGGCCTGGAAGATTATGTGATGACAGCAAAGGAAAATAGAACATGCTTTGGGACCTTTGAAGCCTTCTTCAGTAATTCGAATAAGGGGCGTTGGAACGAACCGACTAAGTCAGATATAAAAGCGGCTAAAATTGTGGGGCTAGACCCATTTTTCTTTGATGCTTCAAAAAAAAGTTGCTATGCTGTGTCATGAGCTTGGTAAACCTTATGTAACCATTGATTGTCAATACGATACATTGCTTAACCAATATGCGGCTGTTAACGTGGTTTCTAATGAATATATTCGTCAACATTATGAAGGACATTCTCTTCGCAGTTTGTTTGAGTCTTATACAGAACATACAAATGGTTTGGTGGTATTCACTTTTGGGGCCAATGAGGTCATGTATGGTAGAAAAGGGGAGGACGTTAAATTCTTCAAACCATATGAATTAGAGGTAGTCTCTACCCTTGGCGCAGGAGATTCATTTAAGGCAGGAGCAATCTATGGCCTTCTAAAAGGTTTGAATGACAAAGATTTGGTAGCATTTGCATCAGCTACTGCAGGGTGTGCATTGACACATTACCCATTAGTAGAAAACCCTCCTACACTAAAACGTGTGGAGGGTATAATGGTTAATTCTTAAACATGAGGGCAAGCCTGGTTGTTGACAGATAAATAACAGCGATGCATAGTAGTAATAAGATTGGAAAAATACCCATATAGGTGGCTTTGAGAATTGTACCTATCAGTGGTACGAAGATGGTCAGTCCAAATGTGGCTGCAGCCATCTGATAGCCAATGATATCAGGGGCATGCTCTTGACCAAATCGTATGGGTGTCTCATGAATCATGGCTGGGAATATTGGTGATAAACCAAAGCCAATGAGTATAAGGGGCACAATTGCAAAGGCGCCATTAAAAGGAAGGAACATTGTTAGTATACCAACAGCAAGAATGTTAATGCCAAGGGTAATCATTTGTTTGTTGTTAAGTTTGAAGGATATGAATCCACAGAAGAACCTTCCAAGAGCAATGCCTGAGTAATAAAAGGCAACCCACTGTGCAGCAGTAGATGCCATCACAGACTTGGTTTCTATTAGATAACTACTGCCCCATAGTCCTACAGAGCCTTCAACAGTACAATAGGCAACAAAAGTTAGTAGGGCATATTTGACACCTGGTATTTTATATGCCGGTGTCTTTTTATTTAATGAAGTAGAATCATTTGATTTATTGATTACTTCTTGTTTCTTGTTGTCACTATTTATATTGGTTTTATGTAACTTCCATAGTGGTAGAGTGAAGAGGAGGACAGCAGCTAGAGATAATTGCAGGAGGCCAACAGTTTTGTAGCCAGTTCGCCATGCGCTGCTATTAAGTAAAAATGCAGACATAATCATTGGACCTCCAGTAGCGCCAACGCCCCAGAAAGAGTGTAGCCAGTTCATATGGTGTGCTTTGAAGTGGATTGCTACATAGTGGTTAAGTCCTGTGTCTACTGCGCCAGCACCAAGCCCTAGCGGTACTGCAAAGAGGATAAACCATATATAGGAAGGTGCAATGGAAAACCCTAATAGGGCTAAAGAAGTCATCAAGCAACTGACAAACACAACTTTACCAGTTCCCATGAATTTGATGATACGTCCACTAAGGAGGGATGAGGTAAAGGTACTTCCTGTAATGACAAAAGCAATGAGGGCAGCACCATCAAGTGGTAATCCCATCTCATTACGAATGATAGGCCAAGAAACGCCTAATAAGGCATCTGGAAGTCCTAAACTAATAAATGCTAGATAGATTAATATTAATAGGAAGAAAGTAATCATAAGGTCTCCATTCTAGTTAAATATCTTTTATTGAATTAAGTTGACATAAGCGTGAGTTTTGGTATTGCTTTGAATGGCTTACATCCTCTCCAAACCAAGTGGGTGGTGTAAAACCATTGGCCTCATCTATAGACTCAAATTCAACTTCAGCAAGAAAAAAGACCTTCGAAGTTTTCATGGAATATGTCAAGTTCAATGGTATAAGTTTCATAGGGAATCAAATACCTTGTTTTTTTTAGAAGAGGATAGTCCAATTTGCCTTGTAACTTATGGTACTGTGTTTGATCTATATATAATTCAAATTCTTCCCTAGCCATAAGTCCCTTACCTTTAACAGTAAGGATATAATCAGCATTTGACTTTCGTATTCGAATGACAGGTGACGTTGAGATATAACCTTGTTCAATATTTTTTTTGTGGGAAGTTATTGAGATTACTGGGTAGATTATTAACCAAAAAAAACTTTCTTTCTATTTCCATAAGAACTCCTTTATGATAAAATGATAGTCATATTGTATTTGTATTATAGCATACCATGGAGGTCCATTATGAACAAAGCGGCAATTTTTATGGCTGTAGGATTTGAAGAAATTGAAGCAGTAAGCACTATTGATGTGTTAAGAAGAGGTGGCATTGAAGTTGATTTAATTTCTGTGTCAGGTAGTGAAGAAGTTAAAGGTTCTCATGATATATCTGTTAGATGTGATTTGCTTTTTTTACAACGTTGATTTTACAGACTATGATTTACTAATTTTACCTGGTGGTCCAGGGGTTGATAATTTGAAGAAACATGAGGGTTTGATGGCATTGATTCCTGAGTTCTATGAACAAGGAAAGAAGTTAGCAGCAATATGTGCTGCACCAAGTATTCTTGGTGAAATTGGTTTATTGGCTTCAAAAAAGTGCAATCTGCTTCCCAGGATACGAAGATAGACTAATTGATGCACAAATAAGTTATTTTCCAGTAGTTATGGATGATCGAATAGTGACAGCTAAAAGTGCAGGTCACACGATTGATTTTGCCTTAGAGATTTTGAAGTGGTATATGCCATTGGAAGAAGTAACTGATCTTAAGAATAGGTTGACATGAATAATTGGATTTTGCTTCTTGCAAAACAGCCATAAATATTATGATTATATTTTCATTTCTCAAGGGTTTTTAGGAGAAATTCAGGGAATGATAACAAAACTTCAAGCGAAATACCGTTTGAAGTTTTTATTTTTTTCTTTTTTTTGATGGTTTTAAAGGCGATTTTTCTCTCTTATTGTAATTATGGCGGAATGAGAGCTGTTATCATAGAATATTGTAAAATAAATTGTGCATACCCAATTAGTAACGATAAAATTTTGGGTTTTCAAATTTTGACATAAGTGATTTGTTAATAGTAAAATTATAGTTAGAAAGAACGGCTCCTTGAGAAGGGTACAATTTCCTTACTTGGATGCCGTTCTTTTTTTAGGTGATTATATCATGACATAATGACATATATGTTGCTGATAAATTAAAGAAAGGATATGCAAAATATTTATAATTTTAGATAAAATTTAATAGTAATTCTATGATTTAGTATTGCATTTGATAAAATATTTTTGTATATTGTCACTATTTAAAGGACTTCGCTTCTGGCAAAAACTTTTGACGATAAAAAAACTTTTTTTTATGCACTAAAGCGTTGGTGTGTTAAAACGTTAAGATTTCAACATGTTACTTTGCTGACGTAAAAAGATATCATTTTTCCGATAAAATTGTAAAGTTTGTCTTCTGGAATCTTTACAAAAGAAGTTCGTTAGTATATAATGATTGAATGAAAAAAAATATTTTAACGTCTTGCAATATTATGACAATTCAACTATTGAAGACGATGAGTAATGTGGTTGAGTATAGGCTATCATTATCAT
>JDSF01000067.1_pt1 | contig 88473 bp, 92 predicted proteins | sample 199441 | NCBI WGS metagenome assembly JDSF01 (sample SAMN02592751, study PRJNA231836) | bioreactor metagenome | isolation source: continuous culture bioreactor denitrification-DNRA | place: Germany: Bremen
GTAGGGCAACACCATGCACAGTGGGCAGGTGGTAGGCGGGTAGTTCCATGACAAAAGGTGCTGTTTCATGGGTCCGCAGTACCGTTGATGTCAGCATGCGGGCAACGATCAGAGCGATAAACAGGGTGACGGTCGAAATATAGAACATCATCGTTGCCATCTGATCTTTAAAAAATGCACCGAGCAGCAAGGTGTAAAAGGGGACCTTGGCTAAACAGTTCATGTAGGGCACAGTCAGGATCGTGGCTAACCGGGCTCGGGCGTCGGCAATACCTTTGGTTGCCATAACTCCGGGAACGGCACAGCCTCCCACAAAGGCGCCTCCCAGAACCAGAGGGAGCGTTGATTGTCCATGCAAGCCGTAGCGTTTGAAAATTCGGTCGAGGATAAACGCCATACGCGGCATGTAGCCGACATCCTCCAGAATGGCGATAAGGGCGAAGAGAATAAAAAATATCGGAATATAGTTCAGCAGAGCGATCACTGAGTTGGTCATCCAGATGCCGAAGTCAGTGATGACGGGAACATCGATCGATGTTGCGGCCGGAAGCAGGGCGATTATTTTGTTTTTAACCGTCGCCAGCAGCGGCCAAGTATAGTCGGTGAGTTTATACCCCCAGACGATAGCAAGTTGGTAGATCAGATAAATGACCCCGATGAGGACAGGAAAGGCACACCAGGGATTTAAAACGAACCGGTCAACCCGCGATGTCATGGTGTCGTAGGCGTCGCTGTTTTCTTTGACCGTCTTATGATAAACGACGTCGGCATTATCATAACGCAGTTGAGCAATCGCCTGGTCGACGTCAATGTCGTGGCGGTTGTGAATCAAGGTGGTAAAATCGGTAATCTCTTCTTTCGATAAACCGATCCGTTTCAGGACGACATCATCCATTTCCAGAGCCTTGATTGCCATCCAACGTGAGGAGAGGTCGCTTTCGTGTTGTGTCTTTGTCTCAATTTGTGAAATGTATGGTTCTAGTTCACCGTAGTCGATACTGAACGGACGGATAACCTTCTGTTGAGAGGCTCGTTCGAGAGCATTGAATATCTCTTTGCGTCCCTGCCGTTTCAGGCCGACAGTTGTCACAACTTCAACGTTCAGCATTTCGGCCAGCTTGTCGGTGTCGATCTCTAATTCCCGACGCAGAGCGATGTCCATCATGTTCAGTACAACAACGATCGGTTTGCCCAGTTCGAGCAATTGGAAAGTCAGATAAAGACTGCGCCGTAAGCAGGATGCGTCGACGACACTGATAATGACATCGGGAGCGTCATCCATTAAATAGGATTTGGCCACACGTTCTTCGAGTGAATAAGTGCTGAATGAGTAGGTGCCGGGAAGATCGACAAATTCGTATGATTGACCCGCTTCTTTGACTGTGGCTGTTTTTTTATCAACAGTTACGCCTGGATAGTTGGCGACATGTTGGTTGACGCCAGCAAGAAGATTGAAGATTGTCGATTTGCCGCTATTGGGTTGACCTGCCAGTGCTACTGTTATCACTTTGTTTCCACCTCGATTAACTCTGCTTCGGCGTGACGCAAAGTAATCAGATAATTTTGAACACCGATTTCGATCGGGTCTCGTAAGGGAGCGTTGCGGATCATCTGAATTTCAGCTCCCGGAATAAAACCCATGTTCAGTAGTTTCTGTTTAAGCTGTCCCTTGGCCTTATTGGCAGAGACGACTCCCTTCTGTCCTTTGCCGAGACAGGATAAATTTGTCTGTTTTCCTCCTCCACAGGACCAACCGTGGGCGTGGTTATGTCCGCCCTGACCACAATGTCTTTTTTTTCGTGTGAATCTCATACCGGCTCCTGATTATGGAATAATGATGTTATGGATTTGGATGAAACAGGGGGAGTATGTCTGAGATGAGAAGTGAAAAAAAGTGATCAAGGTCACAAATTGAAAACTTTTTTCAATTTCATTGGCTGCAATAGATATTATCGACAACAGCCGGTATAATCTGAATAATCATGCTGGGTCCTGACTCAGTTATCTTTATCTCCAAATGTGAGGAGCCTATGTATCGTGAGATCTTGGATTTTTGGTTCGATGAGCTTCAACCGCAGCAATGGTGGGGCAAAGATGAAAAATTAGACCTGCTGATCAGGGAGCGTTTTTTGAACACCTATGAGCGGGCAAAATATTGTGAACTCTTTGCCTGGCGTGAAGAGAGCGAAGGGCGTTTGGCTGAAATTCTCGTCCTGGATCAATTTCCCAGAAACATGTTCCGTGACACCGCCCAGGCTTTTGCAACAGATTCTCTAGCCCTTGGCCTTGCTCAGGAAGCGGTCTCGACAGGGGCCGATCAGCAATTGAGCGCAACACAGAGGAATTTTCTCTATATGCCCTATATGCATAGTGAATCATTGGTTGTGCATGAGATCGCTGTCGATCTGTTTGAAAAGAATGGCAATGAATCGTCTTATGACTATGAACTGAAACATAAGCAGATTATCGAACAATTCGGTCGATATCCCCACAGGAACAGGATACTTGGTCGTGAATCAACAGCAGAAGAGATCGAATTTTTGAAGCAGCCTGGTTCAGGGTTTTAATCCCTTCTGACCAGTGGTGGATAGCATTGGCTGGACAGGATCATAGAGATGCCGAGCTACAGATAAAGGCATGCTTTAACGTCTTTTGAAGAGGACATATTTATTCTTAAGTGGGCTGCTGATGATGAGCAGCTCATTTTTGTACCTTCCCATTTTCATGAATATTATGATATGACGAATGAATGCTTATTGTGTGAGGTGATAAATGCTCAAAATAGATAAGATGATCAGTGAGTTACAGTCCGGAACTGTGACCTCCCGGCAGTTGACGGAACAGTGCCTTGTGTGTGTCGAGCAGGATTCAGATCAGGCTCATAAGGTCTATCTTCAGCTTTTTGCCGATCACGCATTGGCCCAGAGTGATGCCATCGATCAGCTCAGGAAACAGGGGATTTCCTTGTCGCCCTTAATGGGATTACCCATATCCGTTAAGGATCTGATCGACATCAAAGATTGTCCAACCTCTGCGGGGTCAACCTTCCTGGCTAAGATCCGTACCGTGACAGAGAATGCTCCAATCGTTGAGCGTTTGCAGGCTGCAGGGTTGATTATTCTGGGGAAAACCAATCTGGTCGAATTTGCCTATTCCGGTGTGGGAATCAATCCGCACTTCGGGACACCTCTTAATCCCTATAATCGAGAAGAGAAGTTGATTCCTGGCGGTTCTTCATCCGGAGCAGCCATTTCTGTGACTGATGGTATGGCGTTGGGAGCGATCGGCACTGATACGGGTGGTTCATGTCGGATTCCGGCCTCTTTGTGCGGGTTGGTTGGTTTTAAACCTACGGCTGAGCGAGTGTCTCGCGAGGGGGTTGTTCCATTATCTCATTCGCTCGACTCGATTGGTTCTTTGTCGGACAGTGTTCATTGCTGCTATCTACTTGATGCAATATTAAGTGGAGGGAAGGTCGTGTCCCTTGATCCCATAGAGTTAAGTCGGATCAATCTTGTTGTTCCAGATGGCTATTTACTGACACAGCTTGAAAAGTATGTCGAGACGACTTTTTTTAAGACTCTTGACTCTCTTGAATGCAGTGGTGTGACGATTGAGCAGGAACCGTTACCTGCCATTGAAAAAATTCCGAAAGTTAGCAGTAAAGGAGGTTTTGCTGCTGCAGAAGCCTATTATCACCACCAGCCATATTTATCTGATTTCGCTGACCAATATGATCAAAAAGTGCGGAGTCGGATTGCTGCTGGTGAGCATATGAGCGCCAGCGATTATCAGGAAATTATTGACCTGCGTCGCTCTGTTAAGTCAGCATGGGAAAACGAAGAGCGTTTTGACGCGATGATTTTGCCGACGACACCCATTACCGCCCGGCCGATTGATTCTCTTGCCAGCGATGAGGATTTTTTTACTGCCAATGGCCTTTATCTACGCAATACATCGGTGGCCAATATCCTCAATAGTCCATCGATTTCGATCCCTTGTCATGAAAATGGAAAGGCTCCGGTTGGATTGATGTTGATTGGCAAGACAGGGCAGGATCATCGTGTGTTTCGGTTGGCAAAAGCGCTTGAAGACGTTTTGAATTCATAAGATAAACTTTTTTTATTTACCGTTGAATCGACAAGGGGGCTCTCTTGCCTGTCCAGAACCGTGACATATCAATATGTGTTTTACGGTTTTCTATTTTAAACTGATCTGACCTGATATTAGCATTTGTTTGTTTTAAGTGGTTGTAATGTCGATTGTTTTCTTGATGCGTGAAAATTTGTCTCGCGGGGGTGAGCGATTGCGACAAAAACTGTTATCATTACTGTTGGTATCAAGCTGAAACGTTCCTCTGATGAAAAGGATAAAGAACGATGGCAATTAATATCCGCAATGAGCAACCAGATGATATTTGTAAGATCGAAATCTTAACTGAGGCCGCTTTCAAAGAGGCACCTCAGACAAGTCATACAGAGCAGTTTATTGTCAATGCGTTGAGAAATGCCGGGGCGTTGACAATTTCTTTAGTGGCCGAAAATGAAGGAATCCTGATCGGGCATGTCGCTGTTTCTCCGGTTACTATCTCTGATGGTAGTGAAAACTGGTACGGGCTTGGCCCGATTTCGGTCCTTCCAGATCAACAGGCAAAAGGGATTGGAGCGATGCTGATGAATCGGGCGCTGAAGCGTTTACGGGCGCTGAAGGCGGATGGTTGTGTCCTCCTTGGTGATCCTAACTATTACAAACGCTTCGGCTTCAGCCCTGACGACCGGCTGGTGCTGCCCGATGTTCCACCCGAATATTTCCAGGTGATTGCGTTCAATGACACAATCCCGTGCGGGAATGTGACCTATCACTATGCTTTTGATGTGACGGAATAATTTCCCCAACCGACTTTCCCTGAACCTAAAGCCCCTGTGCCGCATATCTGTTGCACGGGGGCTTTTTCTTCGATGAACGTTAACAATATTTTTAATACTGTCTACACATATGGTTCTGTGGTTTAAGCAAAATCAGGTATCCGCCAATACAGAACTAATAGACTGTATTTTCTTCTGCCTGCTGTTATTGGAATAGACATCGGGTATATGATCGCTAAGTATTTTTTTCGAGATAAAAGGAGTATCTTCGTACAATCGATAGCTTATGTTTGTTGATTTTTTGTTTCGGAGGCTTTGATGAAAGGTTATATCCAGATATATACCGGCAATGGAAAAGGGAAAACGACTGCAGCACTGGGGCTATCTTTACGGGCAGCAGCAGCGGGTAAGAAAGTGTTCATCGGGCAGTTTGTCAAAGGGATGCACTACAGTGAATTGGATCTCATTCCGGCACTTCCAGGGATCAGCCTGAAGCAGTATGGGCGAGGATGCTTTATTGATTCAGAACCGACTGAGGAAGATTCTCTCGCGGCGCAACAGGGGCTCGACGAGATGATGGCAATTCTTGCTTCAGGGGACTATGATGTCGTCGTTTTGGATGAGGCTTGTATTGCTCTCTACTTTAAACTGTTTTCTGTGGATGCGCTTGTAAATGCTATCCGCCAGCGCGCCGAGCATGTCGAGACGATTGTAACAGGTCGCTATGCTCCTCAGGAGTTGATCGAAATTGCAGATCTGGTGACTGAGATGAAAGAAGTTAAGCACTATTACACGCAAGGGATAGAAGCCCGATTCGGGATTGAAAAATAAAAAAGGTCCGGTTCAAAAGAACCGGACCTTTCAGTTATGATGACAAACCCGTTCATGGGTTATGTCATGCTTGTTTCAGGGGCCTCTGATCTTTACGGAAATACGATTATTAACGTATTATTGAGGAATTGGACCATGGGTGATTTTAGTCAAGACTTCTGGGATTTCAAAGATCTTGGTGCTGACCTTTGTGACTCCAAAGCTTTTAAGGCGTTCCTTGTGTATTTGGACATAATCTTTTAATGTCGCCTCATCTTCAAACAGGTAGATACCACCCCCTTCGTGGGTCTTTTCATTGACGGTCCATATCTTCCAGATAACGCCTGGATGCTCTGCGATGTTTCTTGCTAAATCTTGAATGTTTTGATCCATATCTTCTTTGCTCATGCCCTGGAAAGGAAAATCCATTTGTAGAAGCCGCATTGAATCTGTGTCCATTATTGAGTTGCTGCTGGTGTTCTCAGTGCGGCTGAGTTGACCTCTGGTTATTTTTGTCAGAACTTCTGGAATATCGAACATTTTTGAGTTAATCGAATCCACACCAAAGCCTTTGAGGCGTTCCCTGTGCATCTGGACGTAGTCTTTTAATGTCGTCTCATCTTCAAACAGGTAGATACCGCCCCCCTCATGAGTCTTTTCATTGACGGTCCATATCTTCCAGATGACGCCTGGGTGATTCGCGATATCTCGCGCTAAATCCTGAATGTTTTGATTCATCTCTTCTTTACTCATCCCCTGAAAAGTAAAATCCATTTGCAGCAGTTTCATGGCTTTTGTCCTTTCTCTATGAGTTTTTATTGTGCCTGTATCGTTTGGTATTATTGCGAATGCATTAATTGGCATTCCTGTTGCTCCACGGATTCGTGGAGGATTAAGAACCAATAGAAACTCGTAGGTTCCACGCTTTGCCAGAACCGTACTCAACTCTTCAAGGTTCATGTTTTCAACAATGTAGATGCCATTATCAGCCAACAGTGTTCGATGAACTGGGAAGACTGTTCCTTGTTCAGGATAGACCTCATAAGTCAGCTGATCATCACCAGTTAAGAAGACGTTTTGATCAGCAAGCCAGAGAGCAGCACTTTCGCCTGGCCCAGGACGAAATCCCATGTATTTGCTTTTGTTATTTTCGAAGTATTGACCGTATCCTGTACGAATCAGAACTGAGTCTCCCGCTTTTATTTTAACATTTTGTGATTTGGCTGTTTCTTTTAGGTCTTTTGCGGTGATCTCTTCTCCTGGAGAAAGAGAATTCACTCCTTTATAGCGTGCGACATCAAGAAGAATACCCCGATTGACGAGTCTTTGAGATGGATATTCGTCTATTCCCAAAGATTTGAGACCATCGGAATCCTCATTTTCAATTGCCTTTACTCCCCCATAAAGGTTGCCTTTATGGCCGATATGTCCAAGAGCATCAATTGTTGGAGCTCCATGTTGACCGCTGAATGTCATTGTGTCGGCTGCAAATGACAGGTCAGGAATCATGCCGTTTGTCGCTTTATGTGTATCCTTAAGAGTTAGCGCGTAGGGAGGATTCATGCCGAGTAGCGGAGATGTCTTGTCCCAGGTGAAGTTCAATTCAACGATTTGCGCTGATGTGATGTTGTTAATGAAGGATGAATCGCTTGTTGCTGTCGATGTATGGGGGGTACACCCTGTTAAAAGGTAGATTCCAATCGCAAAAATAAGTTGGATCATTTTGATCATTTTCATTGGTTTGTTCCTGTTGATAGCTATACGCATGTTTGATCTATAATTGTCTGACATCTCTGAAGAAGCCTTATTCAGGACTGGTCTTGATTTTTTTTATCTGGTTAAAGAGTAGGCCACTTAGCAGGGCAAAGAAAGCAGGGTCAGACCATCCGAATCCGCTAAATATTCCTGTGACAGACATGTATAAGGTAATTATAAGGCCGAATATATTGGTCCACATTAATCCCGTGAGCAGCTTTTGTATCATTTCGTTGTTATCAGTTGATCCCAAAAATAAAAATCCAATAACAGCAATCCCTCCAAGGAAGATGCTGTTGTGTTGGGATAGGAAGAGAGCGTACTTGTCATTGATTTCAACGCCGTAGAGTGGCCACATGAACTCAGCCAGAAAAAATAGGGCAATAGCAAATATTGCATAGATGACACTGTGGATTGTTAGTAGTGTCTTGTTGGACATTGTTGTTCTCCATCGTAAAAATATGAGTGATGTTGTCGACACTCATTGTTGACGTTGTTAGCCGGATTCTGTGCAGGCTTATAAATAGAGACTGTTAGAATATTTTAGTAATAACAAGGGTTCCGACGGTTCCCCTAGAACGATTACGGACTTTAAATTCGTCAAGAACTTTAAGTGAAATCTGAGTCTTCCATGCAGGAATAAAAGCGCTGATTTCTGGACCGATTGCATAGACTAGATTATCATTCGTGGCGTTTTGAGGTGTTACATCTCTCCCTTTATCATCTTTCAGCTGCCATTGTGTATATCCAGCAATGCCAACCTCAAAGAGACCCATGACATTTTTTCCAAGTCCCCATTCGATGTGGAAATCATCGCCACGAGTGATATCACGACTTTCATCTTTGAAGTGTTTCTCATAGCGGCCTAAAGCTGACAGGCTCCAAGTTTTCTTTTGATCAAGGTAGTAAGTCGCCCCAAGTGAATACATGACAGACCAATGGTCTCTGTCAGATGAAATTGTTTTATCTTTGTCAAAATCCCCAGTAGGAATGTAGCAACCGAGTGCGGTCGCTACATCAAATCTTTCGGTGTGCCAAGCAAGCATAAATGGATCGACGTAAATATCTCCCAATTTAAGGCCATGATCCTTCGATTCATCAGGAATGAAGGCAGGGTTATCAATGTTGTAATCGAGACTGATAAAGGGAACGACCATATTCAGGCCGATATCAGCTCCCAGGAATGTTTTGTCAGTCATCCACAAAAAACGATGGGCTACAGCAAAGACATCAACATCAATGTCACCCAAACCAGGAACGGCCAAGTCGTCACCATCGGCATCCTTGAACTCGTCGGCGCTGTACATTGTCGTGTAGAGTCGGTAATAAAATCCAGCAGGTGGTAGGGATGCTCCCTTGATCCCTTCAGCTCCTCCGGGATAGTTTTCAGCAAAGACAGGAGAGATCATCCCTCCCAGGCAGATAAAGAAAAAGGTCAAGCTGACTGCAATTCGCTTCATGATAATTTTTTTCCTCTCAAAAATGGTATGAAGTTTCAACCTAGGGCTGACCAACTCATGAGGACCTGAATAAAATAGACAGCGATAAGTCCAGTTGTGGCAAGAATCAGGGTAATAATGAGTGTGTCCGACAATTTAGCTTTACTTTGTTCAGTCATAACTATCCTCGTATATGAGCGCTTAAGCTGGTAAAGCCCGAGCGTAATTTTATTTTAGTTTTTGCAGCTATTTGGAGTACAACCCCAACAGGACAAAAGAATCGACACCAAAAACGGGGAATGAAAAAAGCCGCCAGAAGGGTCAAGGAAACCAGATACCATTGAACTCCAAGTCCTTTAAGGCTGAACAAAACAGCAAACGGTTCAAAATTCCCCATGGATGGGTTGGACGTAAGCAGAATAACCATCAGTGCGAACCAGGTGAGGAGATAGACCAACTGCATCAATTTTTTAGCTAATTTTTTGCTCGGTCCGAACTTTGCGCCACCAAGCTTGGTGATATATTCCTGAAGGCCACCAAAAGGGCACATCCAGAAGCAGTAAAAGTTTTTCCCGAGAATGAGTGTTAGAAGCAGGACTCCAACAACAAGAAGCCACCAGAATGGTTGCTCATGAAGTGATGGGGTAAAACCCAGGAAAATGGCTCCTATGTTTGAAATGGAGATAGGGCGATTGACAGAAAATCCCAGGAACACGATGCTTATGCCGAGGATGACAATGCGGGCTTTGTTAAATTTAAAAAATAGTGCCACAAGCACAAGTGCATAGAGAGCGATTAAGATTGATTCTTTTTGCCCAAACTGCCACGGCTCTTTATAGGGGGCAATGTTTAAACCAAAGTGATTGTTACCAATTTCGTAGGCTCCGTTTCTCGCGGCTTTGGTAAACGCTTTTGATGAGATCGTCGCGCTGCTGATCATGTCGATATCATCGCTGGTGAACTTATCTGTCAGCTTTTTGTCGAGAAACTGGTCAAAAAAACCTCTGTCCATGACATGTTGAAAGAAGGAAGGGGTCTCATTGTGGCGCAAGACAACCAATCTTTCTAATTCCGCAGAGCTATTGATGACCAGTGCCGCTTTAAAAGGCCCTCCCCAACCCTGAGCGGACTCAATAAGAATCAGCTCAGAGTCACTTTTGATTTCAAAAAGTGAGGACGATTGCCCAACACGGGTGATCATTTTCCCCGGGAATGCCTCTTCTAACAGCTGTTGGTCTGCACTTCCCCTGATCTGATAACCAAAAATATAGGCTGCAATCAGGGAGATAAAGGCGAGAGCATAGATTGGTTTTTTGAGCTTTTGCATCAGGCTGACCGATTCTCCGCAATCTTGCTTTTAATCATTCGCTGCATACTGGCGAAGATCAACAAAACCGGAATGCCAAATATTAAAAAGCCCATGTTTGCTGCCTGTGGTTCTCCTTCCAAGATGGAAGAGAAAGACCAGGCAAGGCAGAACAGCAGCAATAAAGATCCTGCGGCTCCTATTGATAAGATTTTCCACCCTAGAGAGAACTTCATGTTCAGATAAGTTAAGCCCCCAGCCGATAATGTGGAAAGTGCTCCCAACATAAAGAATAAAATTTCAGAACCTGTAAATATTCCCATTGCCTTCTCCTATTTGTAGCCAAGATATTTTCGGTTTTTAGCTGACCAGAACCGTTTAATTGCTTTTTTATCGAAGGTGTCACCGTATCCGAACAGGATGTCCATCTGGCGCATGAATGTGTGAACCGGGCCGGGCATCAGAGCGGTCACCTTGTCGATCATGCGGTGATGCCAGAAATCAGGTTTGTTGTATGGGCATGAGGTGATACAGGTTGCACAGGAATTGTTACATTTACTCCAATACTCAAGGCACTTGTGAGCATCGATGTACCATTTGTCAATACTTCCATTACTATGGAGGCTATGGAAATCAGGATCATCCGGTGGGTTCATGATCGGCTTCTCATACTTTGGAATCGCTTTGGCTGGACAGGAATCAGCACAGCGCTGGCAGCGCTCACAGAATTCACGTACACCGAACGTTGCTGGTTTGTCATAAGCGACAAAATCAAGATCGGTATAGACTTTGGCTAATCGGACTCGTGGTCCATATTTGTAGGTTACGAGTATCCCGTTTCGGCCCCCTTCACCCAGTCCGGCTTGAATCGCATAGGGGACACTTAATCCAAGATCATTCCCTGCTGCAACGGCTTGATATCCAAGATTCTTTATAAATACGGCAAGTTGGTACGCAGTGACCGCCATCTTTGAATATCCGCCACCGATGGCTCCTTCAGAGGTGTAGGTCGGTGCGGATGCTTGAGATTCATAATCCATTTCTTGAGCAAAAATAATGACCGACTTCGGTTTGAAGGGGAATTTCTCCCAACCGATTTCTTTTTGGGTATAAGCGTCCCAGTGCTTTTCGTAGTCCCACATCGGTGTGTGTGGAGTGATGCCAATCAGGTCGGCTCCAAAGAGGCGAGCGGCTCGTTTTATGATATCCGCTGCGTTTTGTTTTGATTTGAACTTGTATTGCTCTTCGCAGATGTAGCTATGGTCCCACATGAGCTCTTTGCTTTTTTCCCATTTTTGCTCCCAGGAATATAATCCCTGGTTTGGAATCCCGTTTTTGAACCAGGAGTCACAGCATCTTCTATTGCCCATGCTCCTTGACGGAGTGCAAAATCTACATGGCCGAACCCTGGTTTGCTTTCATCGATTTTGAAAGAATTGAAGGTGAACATCTTGTTTGAAAGACCTGGGTCGAGTCCCATAGATTGTGAGAACGCTGTATGCTTCTGGCGAAATCTTTTATAGTTCTTTGTGTCAACCTTGACGGGGAAATTCTTGTGGAGCTTATATTTCGGTGACGGCGGTTGAATCTCTTCGACTTCCTTTGCCACTTGTCCTGCCGCTTTGGCAGGTAAACTCACAAGACCGATGGCACTCATTGCCGTGCTGGCCGCACCTGCTTTAATAAATTGCCTACGGTCAACTGTTCCCTTCTTCTTTTTACTTCTTTTGCTTAGCGGTGTTTTGATTTCACTCATAAAAACTCCTGGAGTTGATTAATAAAACCATTGGCAGCAGGGGAGTCCTGTGCTTGGATGAAATTTATTATCAGAACATCAACGAATCTTTTTTTGATATCGGAATAGTGCATATCAAAACTGATGCCAAGAGAGTGGAATTGTTTTTAAATCTGTTTAAGCCTTTGAAAATTAAGACTAATTGTATTTTTTGAGACGGTGTTGGATTTTGAAGAGAGTGGAATGATACGCCAGAGATTTATTAAATATCAGAAAATTATGGGATATGAAGAGAGATGTTAGTTGGGGCGCTGAATACCCAATTTTTTCATACGTGATACAAGTGTTTGAGCATTGATATCTAACCGGACAGCCGCACCATGTTGACCACTAACGCGCCAGTTTGTTTCTTTGAGAACTTGGGTGATATGGCGTTTTTCATTTTCAGCTAGGGTCAGATGTTCTTTTTTTTCTGGTTTTGGGCCTTGTTTCTCAAGCCAAGGACCGATTTCAAGTTTATTGTCAGTGCTGATGATAAGAGCGCGCTCAATGATATTTTCCAGCTCGCGAATGTTCCCTGGCCAGGAATAGGAAGTGAGTGCTGTCATTACTTTACGAGGAATCTTTGTGATCAGCTTTCCCGTTCGACTATTGTATTTTTCGACAAAGTGTCTAACTAAAAGAGGGATATCTTCAGTGCGCTGACGCAGGGATGGGCTATTAATCGGAAAGACATTCAAGCGATAGTAGAGATCTTCTCTAAATGATTTTCCATCAACCAATTGTTCGAGGTGACGATTTGTCGCAGCAATAATCCTTACATCTACTTTAATCGTATGTGTACTTCCGAGCCTTTCAAACTCACCTTCCTGCAAAAATCGTAATAGTTTTGCCTGAACGTTAAAGGGGAGTTCACCAATTTCATCGAGAAAAAGAGTGCCTTTGTGGGCCAGTTCACAGCGTCCTATTTTTGAAGTCGAGGCTCCGGTGAAAGCGCCTTTTTCATGTCCAAAGAGTTCACTTTCAATCAGGTATTCCGGCAGTGCAGCACAGTTGACTTTGACCAGTGGCCGCTCTTTACGATGGCTCAATTCGTGAACAGCACGGGCAATGAGTTCTTTTCCTGTTCCTGATTCACCTAAGATCAGGACAGTTGCATCTGTTGTCGCTACCTGTTCTATTTGACGAACCATCTGTTGGTATGCTGCGCTTTGACCAATAATATCGTTGAAATTATGCTCGACCTTAAGTTCCTCTTGAAGATAATTATTTTCATCCTGAAGACGATCTTTCAGATCCTTAACTTCGACGAGAGCTTGAGACAGTTTCTGTTCTGTTCTTTTTATCTCGGTGATATCTCTGCCTTCAGGAATAATATAATCGATCTTGGCGCTATCATTTAAGCGCAATGGGGTAAGTGAAAAATCTGTATAGCGGATTTCATTGTTGATGTTCATGAATTCTGCTTCAAATCGGATGAACTCACCTTGAGCAGCATGAGAGACCGCTTGTTCCATCTTTTTCTGCAAAGATTTTGAGTGTCTCCACCAAGGAGTTTCCCAGAGTTTTAGCCCTATAATTTGGGATTCAGTATAACCGATAGTTGCAGTTGTTGCTTCGTTGACCATCAGGATTTCTCCGCTGGGATTCATCAACCCAGTGAATTGGAAATGATGATTGAGAATAGCGCGTAACTTCTGTTCCTTGTTTCTGAGCGCCTCTTCTGCCTGCTTGCGTAGGCTGATATCTCGAACGACAGTGCATGAAAGAATCTGACCGTTGGATTTGATGTAATTGTTCGTAAATTCAATAGGAAGAGTTGTTCCGTCACTTTTTAAAAATAGACTTTCGTGGGTTACCGTATCTTGAATATGGGTATTGTGAAAAAAATGTCTGATGCGTTGCGGCGGGTAAAGAAGATCTATCTCTGAGATAGAGAGAGCCAGTAATTCATCTTTTGAATAACCAAGCATTTGGCAAGCAGCATCGTTAACCTGATGGATACGGCAGTTGTCATCGACGAGAAAGTATCCATCAACTGATTGATGAATAGCTTTCATGTAAATATCCTGTAGCTGTTGTTCTGTGATCTTCATATGACCCGCTGTTTGATAGTTAATTTTCCTAGTCGATAATGAGATACTATCTCAACAGCGTCTGCAGATAAAATAAAATTTGATATTTCATAAAAATTGAGTGGTAAATATATGTTTAGTGTTCCCATAAAAAAGGCCCGATTCAGAAAAAGAATCGGGCCTTTAACGTTCAGCTGAAGAACAACATTACTCGTCAGCTTCGCTGACTTTCCACTCTTTCCAAACGTTCCCAACCAGATCAATGCCGGGCTTCAGGGTTTTCTTCCCTGGTCTCCAGCCTGAAGGTGTTGCTTCTCCACCGCCCGTTTCGCGAACGAGCTGAAAGGCTTGGATCTGACGCAGTGTTTCGTTGACGTTACGTCCAACGGGTGGTGTCAGTACTTCGTAGCCCTGGATGACGCCATCGGGGTCAATCAGAAATCGGCCACGGTTTTCAACTTTTGCTCCTTCGTTGAAAATACCGAACATACGACCAATGTCTCCGCCAACGTCCGAAAGCATTGGGAAGGGAACTCCACCCTCGACCATCTTGGAGAGTTCTTGATCGTTCCACACTTTGTGAGTGAACATGCTATCGATACTGACTGAAAGAAGTTCTACTCCGAGCTCTTGAAATTTAGGGTATTTCTCGGCAACTGCCGAGATCTCAGTCGCTCAGACAAAGGTGAAATCACCGGGATAAAAACAGAGCACAACCCACTTGCCTGCATAATCCGATAATTTCACACTATCAAGGAATGTTCCTTTGAGATAACCGGGTGCTGTGAAGTCCGGCGCTTTTTCTCCTACATGAACCATTTGCCTCTCCTTTTTGTCGACAACAGGTTGTTCAACCATTTCAATTTGAGATGCTTCGTCGACAGCGGCAGCTGCGGTTGGTCTGGTGCAGCCCGCTGCTTGTTCTTCTGCCATGTCCGCTCCTTTCCCATGTAAATAAGAATTATTCTTATAGTTTAATCACTCATATTGGGAAAATCAATATGCAGACAAAAATATAATTGTTTTTTTAATGTTAAGTTGAGAAAAAGGGCCGAATGCGCAGCTTAAAACTGTCACTTATGTTCCTTTTCCTTTGATGCGGGAAGTTCAGGATAGGGAGGATCATTCTGGCAGACTTTATTCTGCTCTAGAACTCCATCAATTTGGTCCGAGCTGCGTTGATAAAGGTATCAAACAGATTCATAAAATGAGGGAAATCTGTTGTTAACGCTTCGGGGTGAGCCTGAATCCCGATAATAAATTCTTCAGAATCGGCTTCTATTGCCTCAATAATACCATCGTCAGAGAGAGCTGAGACCTTGAAGCCTGGGGCGATCTGTTTGACTGCCTGATTATGAAAAGAGTTGATCGCTAAACTGTCGGTTTTGAAAATTGAATAAAGCTTGCTGTCCGGTTCTATTTTGATGTTGTGATAAAGCTCACACATATGTTTGTCACAGGTAAAGTGATTTTTGCAACCATCGATCTGATCACAGAGATTCTGAAACAGACTGCCACCTTCAAAGACATTAATGACCTGACAACCGCGGCAGATACCGAGAATCGGTTTCTGAGCTTTTTTAAAGCCTTGATAGAGGGCAAATTCCCAAAAATCACGTTCTGAACTGATTTGGGAGACGCTGTGACAGGCCTGTTCACCGTAGTAGATAGGATCGATGTCATCATTGCCCCCAGAGATGAGAATAGCATCGAGTCGAGAGGCCATTTCAGCAGCGATATCCAGATCTTCAAGGATAGGAAGCAGGACAGGGATGCCTCCAGCCCGGACGATTGAGTGGTCGTAGTAATTGGTGACCTTATTGTATGGACGCTTTTCTATTTTTGCTGATCCCGTTGTTATTCCGATGAGAGGTTTCATAACATTATCCAGTTCATTCTTTGAGAATGCCTTTCCAGTGATGGCAGGCAATTTTATGATCGTCTCCGGCAGGCTCCAGCTGAGGAACCTGAGTGCGACAGAGGTCAGTCGCATAGGGGCAGCGAGTCTGAAATTTACATCCAGGTGGCGCATTGAGAGGCGACGGTATTTCTCCCTGTAAAGGGACTTTTTCTGAGCGCTTACGCGGATCGGGGATCGGTACGCTGGCAAATAAAGCCTTGGTGTAGGGGTGGAGCGGGTTCTTATACAGTTCTTTGGTTTCACAGACTTCCATCAAACTACCGAGATACATGACGCCAATGCGGTCAGAGATATGTTTAACGACCGATAAGTCATGGGCGATAAAAAGATATGACAGCCCCAGCTCTCGTTGAAGCGTTTTCATCAGATTGATGATCTGTGATTGGATTGAGACATCAAGAGCTGAAACAGGTTCATCAGCGATGATAATCTCAGGCTGGCAAGCCAGTGCACGGGCAATCCCAATCCGTTGGCGTTGGCCACCTGAAAATTCGTGGGGGTAGCGTAGCATCAATTCTTTTCGTAGCCCGGCCATTTCCATGTAGGCGATAACCTCTGCTTTGACGTCAGCATCGGGGCGATGGAAACGAATCGGTTCGGCGATAATATCGGCAATGGACATGCGGGGGTTGAGAGATGAATAGGGGTCCTGAAAGATCATCTGAGTCGTCGCCCGGTATGAACGCATCTCAGTCTCGCTCAGATGGGTGATCTCATCTCCTTTGCAATAAATTTTCCCGCCAAATGATGGTTCCAGACGGACAATGGCTTTTCCTGTGGTAGTTTTGCCGCACCCCGATTCTCCGACCAGACCAAAGGTTTCGCCCCGCTTCAGTTCAAAACTCACCCCGTCAACAGCTTTAACATAGCCGATGGTCTTTTTGAGTAAGCCTTTCTTGACCGGAAAATAGACTTTGAGATCTTCAACTTTGAGAACAATTTCATCAGTCATTGTTCCCTCCATCGGTGTAGAGCCAACAGCGTGCATAGTGGCTGTCAGAAAAATAGGTGACAGGCGGTTCTTGTTGGCAACAGTCCATCACGCGAGGACAGCGTGAACGGAAGGGGCAGCCTGTAGGAATATCGAGAGGATTGGGAACCATCCCTTCAATTGTGTAGAGTTCATCCTGATCAATATCCAGGCGTGGCATCGATCTTTTCAATCCGTCCAGATAAGGGTGTTTTGCCTGATGGAAGATTTCATCGACGGTCCCATATTCAACGATCTGTCCTCCGTACATGACTGCAACCGAATCTGCTGTTTCTGCTACAACTGCCAGATCATGAGTGATCATAATGACCGACATCCCGAGCTGTTGTTGTAAGTTTTTGATCAGTTTCAGTATTTGCGCTTGAATGGTGACGTCAAGGGCGCTGGTCGGCTCGTCTGCAATCAGGATCCGTGGATTACAGGCTAGAGCCATGGCAATCATGATCCGTTGCTTCATCCCGCCACTGAGTTGATGGGGGAACTCATTGAATCTTTGTTCTGCCGATGGAATACCGACCAGATCAAGCATCTCGATGACCCGCTGCTTAATAGCTGCGGCAGTCAATTGACGTTCATGTAGTTTGAGCGATTCTCCAATCTGCTTCCCGACGGTCAGGACTGGATTCAAAGACGTCATCGGCTCTTGAAAAATCATAGCAATCTGGTTGCCACGAATCTTGCGCATCTCTTGTTCTGAGGTTTGGACCAGGTCAACACCATCAAATAATATTTGGCCTCGGACGATCTTTCCCGGAGGATCAGGGATGAGGCGTAGAATCGACATGGCAGTGACCGATTTGCCCGAGCCAGATTCCCCAACGACTGCCAGTGTCTCCCCCTTCTTCAAACAATAACTGACACCGTTGCAGCCGTTGACCACGCCATCTTCAGTCGTGAAGGTGGTCTGCAGGTCTTTTACTTCTAATAAAATATCAGAGTCCAAAATAACCTCTATTGTGTAATGCGTGAATCGAGAGCATCACGCAGTCCATCACCAAACAGGTTGAAGGCTAGAACAATCAGCAAAATGACAGTTCCTGGGACAATCGACATGGTGATGTTTTCATAAAGAAATTGTTGACCGTTAGCGAGCATGCTGCCAAGGCTAGGCATGGGCGGTTGAATCCCCAGACCTAAGAAGGAGAGTCCGGCTATGGTCAGAATCGTTTCACCGATACGCAGGGTTGCCATGACAATGATCGGGGCTAAACAGTTGGGCAGAATATGGCGCTTGAGGATCTGACGATCAGGAATCCCCATAACCCTGGCGGCATTAACGTAGTCTGCTTTTTTTAACAGTTGTGAATCACCACGGATGATACGGGCAAATTCAAGGATACCGGTCAAGCTGACAACCAGTATCAGATTAAATAGACCGCTACCCAGTGCGGCCATCAAGCAATCGCCATGAGGATAAAGGGGATGGAGTTCCAGAACTCAAGCAGACGCATGATGAAGTTATCTGTTTTCCCGCCGTAATAACCCGCTAGTAAGCCCAGCCCTGTTCCGAGCAAAGAATTCAGAACGACAGCCATCAGGCCGATTCCCATGCAATTCGGGTCGCATAGATCGCACGAGCCAAAGTATCACGTCCCATTTCATCGGTACCGAGCCAATGACCAACCCCCGGTCCAAGAGAGAGCGCTCCCCAATCCATGGAATAGGGGTCAACGGGGACAATAAAAGGAGCCAGAATGGCGACATAGCAGAGAGTCCAGACAACCCACATGCCGACCATGGCCGATTTATTTCGCTTCAACTTACGCCACATCAGATCCCAGGCTGTGCGGATGCCCTGTTCTCTTATTTTTTGACGCCGATACAGGTTGAATTGCAGACTGGCTAAAACCAGAGTCAATACAACAAAGAGACTGTAGGAGATGATGGTCTCGGTGTTGGTCGTCGCTTGTGTTGAAAAACAGCCAAGGAGTAGAACATTGACCAGAAGGATGATTTTTAGCATGTCTTTGTCCTAGTCATAGCTGATTTGCGGGTTGAGGAAGCCGTAAATCAAGTCAACCAACAGGTTAATGATAACGTAGACAACAGCCATCAGTAAAACACAGCCGAAGACCAAGGGTTCGTCACGCCGGAAGATGGCATTGACTGCCAGTCGACCGACACCTGGCCAGGCAAAAACAGTTTCAGTGAGGACGGCTCCGGCAAACATGCGGGCAATCTGGTTGCCGATGTTCGTGGTAATCGGGATCAGAGCATTTTTCAGTGCGTGGTACATAATCACGATAAAGCGGCTGACGCCTTTGGCTCGGGCAGTACGGATGTAATCCTGATGGATGACTTCCAGCATGGCCGAACGGGTCAAACGGGTTGTTGAAGCCATCAATACAAATGACAGAGAGAGGGCGGGGAGAATCATGTGGCGTAAACCCTCAAACGTCCAGATGTGACCGCCGTAGCCTGATGCAGGCAAGACCTTCAGAATGACCGCGAAGAAATATATCAATAGGATTCCGGTAAAAAAGACCGGGATTGATACTCCAATCATCGCCATCGACATCGAAGCGTAATCAAAGAAGGAATTGCGTTTGACGGCTGAAATAATCCCGACCGGGACCGATATGATAACCGCGATAAGCAGAGAGAGAAAGCCAAGCTCCAGAGTTGCGGGCAAGCGTTGCAAGACAATAGAGATTACATTGCCCTTGTAAAAGATCGACTGCAGTTCGCCACTGAAAAAGTTAATCATCATATGGACGTACTGGACGTAAAAGGGTTGGTCGAGGGCATATTTAGCTCTGGCCAGAGCGATCGCTTCCTCTGTGGCCTGGTCACCCAGGATCGCTGTCGCCGGGTCACCCGGAGTCAGTTTGAGGATAGCAAAGACGAAGAGGGAGACAAAGAGCAACAGGGGAATCAGGAGTAACAATCTGCGTATTGCGTAGTTGAGCACGGTGGCCTCATACAAGAAAAATCCGGCGCAAAGATGCTGCGCCGGAAAGGTCATCTTCTGTTCGTTCTACTTCAGGTCAACGTTTCTCTTTTCTGTCACCAAATGAATATAGCGCTCAGGTGAAGGGGCAACCCCCTGGACTCTGGTGCTGGTAACAATGGTTGTTTTAAGGAAAGCGACCGGAATATGGATGTAATCTTCAACCAGGGCTTTGCGCATGGCGGTTTGATACAGTTTCGCACGGGTGGCTGGGTCGCTTAATGTCCGCCCCTTTTTCAATGCTTCTGTCACCAATGGGTCACTGTACTGAGAAAAGTTCATATTTGATTCTGGAATGAAAATCTTATAAGTCCAACGGTCAGGATCTGAAACAGATCCCCACCCCATGGCATACATGTCACATTGGCCCGCCTTCAGCATTGGGAAGAGGGTCGCCCATTCAGGAGTCTCCACTTTTGCTGTAATTCCATATTGACGCAATTGTGTGCTGACCACCGTCGCGATCTTTTTACGCTGTGGGTCTTGCGGACTGAAGATTGTGAACTCAAAGTTTTTGGACAATATCCCTTCTTCTCTCAGTTCGGCAAAAAGAGTCTTAGCTCGGGCAGGGTCGTAAGGCAGAGTGCGGCTTTTCATATAATCGACGTCATCACCCAGAACACCGACAGGAATCCAGGAATAGGCCCGATCGCCAGCGTCACGGAAAATCCCGGGAATCGCTTGATCAAATGGAACTGAGTGGTACACAGCTTGACGGAAACGGACATCTGAAAATGGCTTACGTTGAGCGTTGAAACCGAGATAACGTGATGTCAGGCCTGGAACCGATTTAACCACAAGCCCTTCCTTCTTCATCCGTGAGATATCCTGGGGGAGGAGTTCAGATCCGATATCCAGACCGCCGGACAGCAGCTCAGCAGCCATGGTTTCTGGTTTTGGAATCGGACGATAAACGACCTTGTCGATGTTCGGCTCGGCAATAAAGTAATCTTTATTTTTGGTCAGGACGATCTTGTCGTCAGGAGCCCACTCAGAAAAGATGAAAGGACCGGTGCCGATGGGGGCGCGATCAAACTTTTCCATACCCATCGCCATGGTTGCTTTTGCAGGCATGATTCCGGTGGTGTGACTGCCTAATGCTAGCAGAAATGGCGCATAAGGGTCGGCCAGTGTGATGACAACGGTATATTGATCAGGAATTTCTATTGTCTGAACCGGCTTGAAGAATTGGGCGCTTGGAGAGGCGTTTTTCTCATCCATGATCGCTTCAAGCGTAAATTTGACATCATCGGCTGTGAAATTATCGCCATTATGAAATTTAACGCCTTTACGCAGCTTGAAGGTGTAAACCTTCCCATCCTTTGAGATTGACCAGCTCTCAGCCAATAGTGGCGCTGCTTCTTTAGCACTTTCCTTAAATGAGACAAGAGTATCGAAGATGTTCCCGGCGACAGATTCACCGTAGACACCATGAATTAAAACAGGATTCAGGCTGGCGGGCTCTTTGGCAATGCCGATTTTCAGAACCTTTTCAGCAGAGGCAACAGAAGTTAGCATTGTCGTTGCGAGCAACAATGTCGCCAGGATAACAACGAATTTTTTCATCCGACAGCTCCTTTGGATAGAAGTCATTTTGCTCATTTCAACTGCAAATGAACACTTTAGTGATGCAGGGGCAAAAGGCCCAGCCATGTGGTGGAATTAACTTTTACTGTATCGTATTAATAACCGTTTGAAAGCATAGCGAATTGCTGTAAATGTTGCAATCGGGAGAGGATAAAATACTGAAATCAAGACTGAATCATCTGTTGAGATATCTCTATCTTCAGGTGTGACTCGAATGGGTTAACTCGTTGATCAGATGGGTAAATCCGTTCATATCATTCGATGCGACTGACGGATATTTCTTCTTCAGCTCTGCGGGGGCGTTGTCGACCACAAAACTGTATTTACAATAATCAAGTAAGTCCAGATCGTTATAGTCATTTCCTATACCAACAGTTTGGTTTTGGTTAATGTTTAAAAGCTGGCATAGGTAGTTAATCCCATAAGACTTTGATACCTGTGCTGGGAAGAACTCCATCCATATGGTTTTCCCATCGAGTGGAGAGGTCGCTCGTACGATTTTGATGTTATCAAACAACTGGCTCAAGTTGTTGAACCAGGTGACATCCTCACCCAGAATTGCAATGACCTGAGATGCCTCATCAATGGCTTCCATGTCCAATGGTCTGGTGAAGTCTTTGTAGATTGAGAGGCGACGATTGAAATCATCGTTATCTTTATTGTGAAGAGCGTAGCTGTAACAATGGTTGTTGGGGATGGGATCCTGAATTGAAAAATCGACTTGTTGCTCAAGCAGAATCTCTGCAATCTTCTGGACCTCTTCTTTTTTCAGATGTTGTGTGTGGATAATCTCCTTATTGTTCCAATTCATAATGCCGGCACCGGATGAAAAGACCAGATAGTCGATGGGAAAGTTATCATCCAGAACTTTGCGCGCAGAAAAAACACTCCGTCCTGTCGCAATGACTCGGCAAACATTCATCTGGCCCAACTTATTCAGGGTTTCAATGTCAACCTTGCAAATACTTGAATCCGACTTCGCCAGAGTGCCATCAAGGTCTGTTACGACCATTTTTATCTTCATTGTGACCGACTAACTGTTTTTATGTGTGCGGTAAAAATTGATCAAGCCATTGGTCGAAGAATCATGACAGTTGACCGAATCGTTTTGCTTCAGTTCGGGCAGTATTTTTTTCGCCAACTGTTTTCCTAATTCAACGCCCCACTGATCAAATGAATTGAGATTCCAAATGGCACCTTGGGTAAATATTTTATGCTCATAAAGGGCGATTAACGATCCGAGAGCTCGCGGCGTCAGCTGTTTAAAAAGGAATGAGCTGCTGGGACGGTTACCGTGGAAGATCTTGTGAGGGAGTAACTCAGCAATTTCTTGCGGATTCATCTGTTCATCTTCCATCTCTGCTAAAACGTCATCAACTGTTTTCCCTTTCATCAAAGCTTCCGGCTGGGCAAAGAAGTTTGACAGTAAAATCTGATGATGGTCCGCGAGTGGATTTTGATTTTCAATGGAGGCAATAAAATCGGCCGGAATCAGCTTGGTTCCCTGATGCAGGAGCTGATAAAAGGCGTGTTGGCCGTTGGTTCCAGCTTCACCCCAGATGATCGGGCCAGTGGTGTAGCCGACCGGATCTCCGTCTCTGGTGACCCCCTTTCCATTGCTTTCCATATCTCCTTGTTGGAGGTAGGCTGGGAAGCGGTGCAGATATTGGTCGTAAGGGAAAACCGCGTGCGAATCTGCTGAGAAAAAGTTGTTGTACCAGATTCCAAGCAGTGCCATCAGGACTGGGATATTCTCACCAAAGGGAACGGTCCGAAAATGTTCATCGACCTGATGGGCACCACTCAGTAACTCTTCAAATTGATCCATGCCGATAGAGAGAGCGATCGAAAGACCGATGGCTGACCAGAGCGAGTATCGGCCACCGACCCAATCCCAGAAGATAAACATATTTTCTGGATCGATACCAAAGGATGCGACCTGCTCGCGATTGGTTGAAATGGCGACGAAGTGTTTCGCCACAGCAGCTTCATCTAAGGTTTCGATCAGCCACTTGCGAGCGGAGTGTGCATTGGTCATTGTTTCCTGAGTTGTGAAGCTTTTAGACGCAATCAGGAAGAGGGTTGTTTCAGGGTTGAGCTGTCTAAGGGTTTCCAGGAGATGGGTTGCATCAACATTGGAAACAAAATGAACAATCAGTCTCTCAGACGCATAGGGTTTTAATGCTTCGGTCACCATGAAGGGGCCGAGGTCGGAACCGCCGATACCGATATTGACAACATCTGTGATTGGCTTGCCACTCGCTCCGAGCCAGTGGCCATTTCGTACCTGCTCGGTAAATTGGCGCATCTTCTTAAGAACATCGTTGACCTGGGGCATCACATCTTGACCCTCGACCAGAATTGGCTGATTGCTGCGGTTACGCAGGGCAACATGAAGTACCGGGCGTTGCTCGGTCAGGTTGATCTTTTCGCCGTTAAACATCTGTTCAATTTTGTGATCCAGGCCAGTTTGCTGGGCCAGCTCAATGAGCAGAGGGATGGTCTCTGCTGTGATGCGGTGTTTGGAGTAATCGAACAGAAGATCATGAAAAGAAAGGGAAAAGTTGTCAAAACGCTGCGGATCCTGATCAAACAGGTCACGCATGTGGAGGTTTTTAATCTCCTCAAAATGGTCTTTCAGGGCCAGCCAGGCTGGAAGCTCGGTCAGTTTTGACATGGTATCCTCAGCTGTCGAGAGTGTGGTTGCTGTCGTCCATTAACTTAAACTGTTCAGCGGCTTTGCGTCCCCTTTCGCTTTGAGGAAAAGGGGCCCGTCAGGCGGATGATGGGAGGGCGTATCTTTTGGTTTCCCCCACCAGATGCTGTGTGTCCCTCTCTTCAAGGGAAGAGAGGGACGACTTTGATTCTCATAAACACCGAGCGCAAATCAGCTTTATTGATTGATCTGCTGTCAGCGTATCCTTGGCTTTATTTTCTCGCTGACATAATGGCATCATATGATTCGTTAATCTCTGCCAGCCGATCATTGGCAAACTTTATGAATTCTGGTGGCAATCCTTTTCCTTCAATCTTATCAGGATGAAATTCATTTGCTTTCTGACGATAAGCTTTTTTGATCTCAGCTGTCGGTGTATCGGCAGTGATGCCCAGATTCTCATAATGTTTGGAAAGGCTGGTACTTGACGAATGAGCCCCAACATAGCGGCTGCGCAATGATTGATAGAGGCTTTCATGGATGCGGAAGAATGTTTTGGCCTCTAATAACATTTTTTCTTCCTGTGGGTGCAATTCGCCATCGGCCATAGCGACCTGAAACAGAAAGGTCATCATAAAGCTGCAAAGCTGCTGATCCTGACCAAACATGTCACCAAATTGTCGAGCATAGTCCGCAAACGATTCAGGGCTGTTCTTAGCCTGAGTAAAGACGTTATTTGCGTAAGCGCGGGTTTGAGCATCAAGACCCAGAGCTTCTTTCGATATCTTTTCAATTGCGGCAATTTCATCCTGGGTCACACGACCATCAGCCTTGGCCAGTTTGCCAACCATAGAAAAGGCTGCGGTAAAAAAGATTGCCTGGCGCTGTTGGGTTTGATTGAATCCACCTGCTTGTCCCGGTTGAAGACCTTGACCATTACCCATCCCGGCACCGAGTGCGGCACCGATGACAGCGCCGAAAGGTCCTGCGATCATTGCTCCAAGTCCACCACCGATAATTCCTGATAACCAACCCATATTATTTTCTTCCTTCTTGATGAATGAATTTACTGTGAACGATTATACTAGCAGAGACATAATGATTGATGTATTTTTTGTCCGCAAGTCTTTTGTCACCTGTATCAGATACAGCCGCATTTCGGCTGTTTTGGCTGATGCTTTCTGCAGGAGTTATAAAATGCATGTTCTTATTATCCGTCGCTTTTGGGTGGCGTTGGTGTCGGGTTTTCTTCTTCTTTATTCGGCCTGTCTTAACAACCTGCGCATCGTCGGTAGTGAAAATATTCCTCAAAGTGGGGGGTATTGTTGTTGTCGAACCATATCTCCGCTTATGATACCGTTTTGTTACCGGCCGCGGTTCAGAAAAACCAGCCATGTCAGATGATCTGGGCGCCAGCAAAAGAAGAGTTATTCAAGAACTTTTTGCTCGGGAACTTTTTTCGTTCTTTAGGGGCTTTCCCAGTGAAGCGGGGTCGGGATGTCCGCGCTGGAAAAACACTGGGACACCTTCTTCAGACTGAAAAAGTGATGCTGTTCCCCGAAGGGACGCGCAATAAGGATGGTCAGCTTGGTAAGGGGAACCGCGGCGTTGGAAAATTGATCTACGAGCATCGGCCCGTTGTGATTCCAACAACGCTGTCAGGAATCAATCGCTGGAAGGTTGTCAAATTTGGTCAGCAGGGAAAGATTCAGTTTGGGGAACCTCTTGATTTTTCTGACTTGTTTGAACTGGATGACTGTAAGCAGACCCACCTGTTGATTGTTGAACGGGTTATGACTGCGATAGGTTCTAATCTTCCGGTTTAGGTGATATTAGAAAGAGATGCCGTTCCCTCCTACTGCTTTCCGGGTGAGTACGAATTAGTAATAAAGCAGTAGAAAAATAATCGGAATGGCAAAACCAGCCAACATAAAGATCAGGGCCCTGAATTTTTTAGGGCCCTTTTTTTTCGGAAGCATCAGTAAACCACTGAACGCCAGTAGGAACAGTCCCCCTGCATAAATATCGGCAACCCAGGTCCAACTTTTTTTGGGATGGTTTAAGTGTAGGTAATTCAAGGGATACCAGAATGGACGGCGTTTAAAAACTTCCTGTTGAACTTTGCCACTGGGAAGATTGATCCGAATCATCCGCTTATCCAGATATATCCAGAGATTGTCTTGATCGGGCTGGAAGGCATTCTGAAAGTTCTTTTCTCCTAATCGCTGCAGGATCGGTGGGATTGCTTCTGGCTGTAGCGCTCCACTCGCTATAGGAGGAATCTGTGTCTCAATCTTTTCGATCACATAATTGGGATTCCAGTCCTGAATATGATTGACTGCAATCCCTGAAAGGGCGTAGAGCAGCGTTAATCCAATGCAAAGAAAGCCCAGATCACGGTGAATCGCATAGTTCCACTTACGCCAGTTCATCGTTTGCTATAGACCTTCGATTTCGGCACCCAGTCCGCGTAACTGATAGATAGTTTTGCCCGATTTGATGCTCCTCGGATCGAATTCTTGGCCTTGTTCTTCAGCATAGTGTTGCTCTCTGGCAATGATATCTTCACGGCTCAATTCAAACTTTTGGAAAACTCCTTCCACCGTTGCTGTTCTTCCTCTGGCTTCCATGGGAAAAACAATCTCACCATCGGTGACCTTGACACGGATTTTTTCAAATTGTCTGTCACCAGCCAGGTAAATCCAGCAGCCGCGTCTCTGACATACATCGACGATCATTCCTTTAATTTGAACTTTTTGACCAACAAATGGATCTGGGTTCGCGAGAACCTCTGACACCAGAGTTGTTTTTTGTAAAGACAGTCCTGAACCGAATGATTTTGCTGCAACTGATGTTGCGGCAAGAGTTAAAAAAAGCAGAGCAAACAGCATTGAACGAACAGACATTTTCATATCAATCTCCTTGAGTCATTTAGTCTTTATTCTTAGTAATTTACTTATTGATGTCAATGGTCAGTTGTTTATAAATTTTATGTGATTCTGTCTAACTATTTGATTAATAATCGGAAATATTAGTCATGATTTGATAAAATAAATTTATAGACTATGCTTTATAAACAGGAAAGTAATGGAAAGGAGGTTGCCCAATGGGTTTTTTTCGACAAAATACTAAGATCAATGTGATTTATAAGAATGGAGTGAAAGATCGTATCAGCCCGGCATTACTCGGGACCTTACTGGATTCAAAACAGATAGATCAGTTTGAACGTGGAAATGGCTGGGCTCGTGTCGGGGTCGATCCAATTAGAAAAGCGGTTATGAGTGATTATGATGGGTCTGAGAGAAGAACCAGCTGAGAGGTTACCATTTTGATCCCGGCTGAGTGATCGGGTGTCTATATTTACTTTTATTGTCGACCGATTTCCCAACAAAGTAAATTCCCAGGATCAGTGCGCCAGCAACAGTTATCAAGATAATAAGTTTGATGATATCTTTTCCCATAATGATCTCCCTGATCACTTATCGGATTTTTGCTGCAGGTAATTTAGCAAAGATTACAAGACGTTTCAATGTTAAGAGAAAGCTGCCCTTCTCAAATTATGAGGTGGGCAGTTTTTATTTTTTGTCCAATTGATTGGCTATAATGACGCCACCAATGATTAACATAAAGCTGATGACGTGGAGAACTTTCAGTGGTTCATTTAAAAAGAGAATGGCCTGAAGTCCGCTGAAAACTGGTAATAGATAATAAATCAAGGCAGAGCGTGCAGGGCCGATAATCTGAACCGCTTTAGTCCAGGAAACATAAGCGATGATTGATGCAAAAATACCGAGGTAGAAAATGACACCAATCAGTTTCAGGTCATAGGAAACTGATTCAGTGACGAAGGTTTCCCAGCCGAACAGAGGTAGCAGCAGCATCCATCCGAGGATGAAGGTCGAAAAAATGAATGTTACCAGACTCATTTCTGCTGGTCTTTTTTGAATTAGAATACTGTAAAGTCCAAATACGATGGCAGCAGCCAAGACCCATAGATCTCCAAAACGAAAAGATAAATTGAGAAGATTGTTGATGTTCCCGTTACTGACCAGCAGTAATACTCCGAAGGTTGTCGTGACCACACCGAGAATTTTTAGCCGGGTCAGTTTTTCACCAAGTAGTAACCAGGCAAAGATAATGATAAACAGAGGTGTACTTTCGTTGATGACCGCGAGGTTGACCGTTACAGTCGTGTGTGCGGCAACATAGATCAGAGTATTATAAAGGGTAACGCTCAGAATACCGCAGAATAACAGGTATTTGACATTGCCTTTAACCAATGGCCATTCGCGCTTTAACGTACCGGCGGCGAAGGGAGCAAGTGCTAAAACTGCAACTGTCCAGCGTAAAAAGGCCAGGGTTACTGGTGGGACAAGGTCATTGACACCGCGAGCCAGAACAAAGTTGGTCGACCAGATAAATGTCGCTGCGAGGGCGCAAATTACCCCGAACCAGGGTTTTTCAAGTTTTGAATGTATAGACATGAAACCTCTTGAGCAGGCGCCAGTATTTGGGTCCGTCCTGCACTGTTTTCGATATATAGCGCAATGGTGCTGATTTAAGCATTCAACATTTTTAAAGCTGTACGAACATGAAGCTCTGCTCCGATCGCCAGAGCGTCTTCGTCAATGGCAAATTGGGGGTGGTGGTGAGGGTAATCTGCTTGTTTGTCTGGGTTATTAAACCCTACGAAAGCAAATGCACCTGGCGCGTGAGTGAGATAGTCCGAAAAATCCTCTCCGGCCATCGTCCGGATCTTTGTCGTGACTTGTTCTGTCCCAACGACCTCAGCCGCTGCAGAGCGAGCAACTGCTGCGATTTCTGGATTGTTGACCAATAATCCATTGCCCTTTTTTAACTCAAGGCTGTAGTCCGCATTATAGGCGGCGCAAATGTGACTGACGACCTGTTCAAAGCGCGCGAAGAGTGTTTCCCCTTCTGAATAGAGGAAACGGATTGATCCTTTCAGCTCTGCCGACTCTGGGATAATCGTGGTGCTCGTACCTGCATTCATCTGGGTAAAGATGATGACCGCAGGATCAAGAGCATTGACTTCACGTGTCTGGATCCCCTGAACTGCTTGCATGATGAGGCTGGCAATAAAGACGGGATCTGTTGATTCGTGGGCAAATCCCGCATGGCCGCCGCGCCCTTTGATCTTGAGATCAAAGTAATAGGATGCTGCCATTTGTGGTCCATCAACAATGTCAATTTGGCCGATAGGGCACTGTGACCAGAGATGGATTCCGAAAACAGAATCGACCTTCGGGGTCTGCATAATACCTTCTTCGACAACTTTCCAGGCTCCAGCGTCCTCTTCGTTCGGTTGGAAGAGGAATTTGATTGTCCCAGCCAATTCTGTCTGCATGGAATGGAGTATTTTGGCTGCAACCATCAGCATTGCCATGTGACCATCGTGACCACAAGCGTGCATGATTCCTTTGTTTTTTGATTTATGGGGCAGGTCTGTTTTTTCTGTGACCGGGATAGCGTCCATATCCGTTCGTAACAGGATGGTTGGTCCTGATTGTCTTCCTTGCAGTGTGGCAAAGACACCTGTTGAGGCAATTCTCTGAGCGTGCAGTCCGAGTTGAGTCAGATATTTAATGATTACTTTTTGAGTTCGAAATTCCTGAAAACCGAGTTCAGGGTGAGCGTGAAAATCCTTGTAGAGGCTGATCAGTTCTTCCGTACCGTTGACGATAAGTTTCTTGATCTCCATAACCACTCTCCCTGAAAAAAATGCGGGTACAATATGAGTACCCGCACTTTCAGACTTTTCATATGCTATCGCTACTATTTTTGCAGTTCAGCAACCAGTACTTTCAGCGCGTTTTCATAATCATCGAGGTTGATGGTGAGCACTGCTGTCAATTGTGATCCACCGTAGCTGATGCTGCGGACTTCGATCTCTTCCTGGTCGAGAGCGCCGAGCATGCGACCAAGCAGTGCTGTCTGATTTGGCATGCCAGCCCCGACAATGCCAATCATAACAACGGTCATGCCGAAGCTGCAGTTATCAACGTCAGTATTTTCGATGATTGCTTTACAGACAGCTTCTTCATCAAAATTGCTGCTGCTGTCAACTATCAGGGCAAAGGTATCGAACCCTTTCATGTCGAATTCAACGGCCAGACCTTTCTGCGCCAGAACTTCCTTGATTTGACCAGGGAGTTCAGGGTAGCGGTTAAGCATGAATTTCTCAGCATTCAGAATACGGTAAGGTTTTTTACCGGAGACACCAACCACAGGCATCTTGCTGGTGGAACGTGATGACTGAATCATGGTGCCGCTGTCGGTCGGGCTGTTGGTATTTTTGACGTTAATCGGAATACCGGCATCACGAACAGGAGCAATCGCTTCTTCGTGGAAAACGCTGGCACCGCATGAGGCCAGTTCACGAACTTCAGTGTAGGTGATTTCCGGGATTGGCTGAGCTGCTGCTACGATGCGTGGGTCCGCTTGGAGAATACCCGATACATCGGTCCAGTTTTCGTAGACATCGGCATTGACACCACGAGCAACAATCGCACCTGTGATGTCCGAACCACCGCGGGAGAATGACTTGATCTCACCGTCTGGGCCAGTACCAAAAAAGCCCGGAACAACGAAGCGGCCGCTTGCATTGGCAAGGCGTTTGTTGATCAGTTCGTAAGATTCAGGGTCAACCCGGCCATCCGCGGTCAAACGAATAACATCTGCACCGTCAACGAATTCAGCACCGAGAACTTTTGAGATAATCAGGCTGTTAAGGTATTCGCCGCGAGACTCTACGAAGTCGAGAGTTGTTCCTGCTTCAATCTTCTGTTGAATAGCGTCAAGTTCTGCCTCTATGTTGACATCGACCTCAAGTAATTCACTCAGCTCAACAAAGCGGGTCCGGATCTTCGTGAATGTCGGCAGGTAATCCTCACCGGCTGTTTTCAACGTATGGGTGTTAATCAACAGGTCAGTTATTTTGATATCCTGACTGTCACGTTTTCCTGGAGCTGAGAGCACAACAGCCTGTCTTTGGTCATCAGCCTTAATTATTTCAACTGCTTTTTTGATCTGGCTGCACTGGCGAGGGATGTGCCGCCGAATTTAACGACTTTCATAGTGTAACTCCTTCTTATGGTGACGGTTTCTGCAGGATATGTATAGATAGCAGAAGGGTAGTTGACAGTAAATACCTGTCTTTCATTAATTTCGATTTGAAATGATCAACTGCCCATCCATTCTTCGGATGGGCAGTTGATGATGCGTATTTATTACTTCAACGCACGGCGCAAAATTGAAACTGGGTGCGTCACAGGAAGGCCAGAAACATCATGCATCCGTAGTTGACAAGGACCACATTCACTCAGCCCAATGTCTGGCTTAAGTTCTTGCATCGATTCCTTTAGTTCATTTCCAACGGCTTCACTGATCGGATATTTTTCCGCTTTGTAACCGTAGCTTCCCGATTGTCCACAGCACTTGGCATCCATAACATCGACCTTGAAATCAGGGATTTTACTCAGTAATTCGATGAACGGCAAACCGATCTTCTGTGACTTCAGGTGACATGGCGTATGGTAAGCGGTTTGCATCGGGACCGAGGTCAGGTTTAGTTCGATTTCATTGCTGTCCACCAGCTTATTGATGTATTCAGCCAGGTCATAGGTGCAATCAGCCATGCCTTCTGCTGCTTTGATACCAAACACTTCTGTGTATTCAGTTTTAAGCATTAAGCTGCAGCTGGTACAGGTTGTAACGATATCATAACCTTTGTCGACCCATGGTTTGAATGCCGCAACATTGGTGCGAGCTTTTTGTTCTGCTGCTGCCATGTCGCCGTTACCGATAAGTGGCAGTCCACAACAGGACTGCTCTGGTACTTCGACCTGGATACCAAGCTTTTCAAGCACTGCGATAGCATCTTTCCCAGCATCAGTATCATTGTAACGGGCATAGCATCCGGTAAAGAAGGCAACCTTGTGTTTCGTGGCAACCACGCTTGGCTGCTTGTCAACAGGTCGCTCTGAAGTCAATGGCTTGGAGAACTTGACCATTGAAGGTTGACTGCTGATACCAAGAGTTTTTTCCAGGGTTGAACGGACCAGGGAACTGTTGACCAGGGCATTGTTTAATGCTGGGGTCAAGGTTGCCGCTTTGTCAGCAAATTCGGCATGGCCAAGCAGACGATCACGCAGCTTCTGGCCTTTGGTCTGTACGTAGGCATCCTTACTCTGGCTATTGGCGCGGTTTAGATGAACACCAGCGGGGCAGGCAGTGTAGCAGTTGAGGCAGAGGCTACAGTAGTCACTATTCTTGCCGATAGGGAAAGCCAGTTGTCCTTCTTTTTGAGTCAGAACTCCCGAGCTTAAAACGCTGACAAGCATCGATGGATTCGGGCCATTTTCAGCCATCTGTGCATTATATGGACAAGCTGAAGTGCAGACCATACAGCCGAGGCAGCGAGATAGATTATCATAGTCAATTTTAGATTCAGGCAGGACCGCTTCTGGTTCTTTGTGGCTATGGCCGTTACAGGACCCTTCACATGACCCTGTTTGTGCCAGCATTTCAAAAAAGTAATCTTCACACTGACTGCGATCAACAACCAGGTCGTTAATCACCGGAAAGTTTGGTAGGGGGCCGAGCCTGATATCCTGTCCGTCAACCATGGTATTACAGGCCAGTACTGGTTTGCCATTCAGTGCAACGGCGCAGCTGCCACACTTGGCTCCCTGGCAGGATGAGCGGAAGGAAACACTGTCGTCAATATTGTCGCGAATATAGTTCAGCGTCTGCAGCACCGTCTGGCTGGGGATGAACTCAACCTCGTATGTTTGCTCAGAGGCCTTTTGAGTTTCTGGATTATAGCGGTCAACAACGACCTTAAAGGTTTGTGTCATGGTTTCACCTTATATCTCTGTTTAGGCCGATTGTTCCAGCGTAATTTCTGTCATCTTGACCGGCCTGGTTTTGATGGTCGGTTCACTGCCTTCGAGACTCGCCAAGGTACACTTCGGTGCCGTCGATGTGTCCCATTCTGGATAGTCTTCACGGAAGTGTGCGCCACGGCTCTCTTTTCTGACCAGTGCAGATTCAACCATTGTCTCAGAAATAATCACCATCTTTTCCAACTCCAGATAGGATTGCAGGCTCTGGTTAAATTGGAGGGCCGTCCCTTGAACGTAGACTGTAGGGAGTAATTCTTTCAGTTTTTTCAACTCTTGTACTGCTTTTGCGAGACCATCGCCGGTGCGGGTCACACCCATGTAATCGGCCATGATTTTCCGGAGCATGTTCTTGCCTTCATTGGGAGTTAGATCCGATTTCGGGCGATTAAGGGCTTCGAGAATTCGGGCTTCCTCAGCTTTTCCCTGTTCTTCACAGGAAGCAAGAGTTGTTTCTTTGGCGTGTTTGACTGCTGCGTCACCCGCGCGTGAACCGAATACCAGTAACTCTGAAAGGGCATTACCACTGAGACGGTTACCGCCCTGAAGTCCACCAGAGCACTCGCCAGCTGCAAAAAGACCCGGGACAGAAGAACTTGCATCTGTATCGATTTCGACCCCACCCATGAAAAGTGTACAGATGGGGCAATTTCAACTCTTTGCTCGCGATAGTCGTAACCACGTTCGGCAGCAACCTCAATTTCGTGCTTAAAGCTCTTGTAAACCTCTTCTCCCAGGTTCATTGCGTCGAGCCAGACGCCACCATGTTCGGTGCCACGGCCAGCAGTTATTTCTGAATTGATGCCGCGGGCCAGACGGTCACGGGTTGTGAGTTCAAGATTTTCCGGCTCATATTTCTCCATGAAGCGCTCTTCGTCTTTATTGAACAGCTTGGCACATTCCTGAATACCAAGAATAAAGCCCTTCAATGACGGAGGATGAACCAGTCCACAAGGGAAGAATTGAACCTGTTCCATGTTGAGCAAATTTGCACCTGCCTCGTAGGCGATGGCCATGCCGTCGCCCGTGACCTGGATCGGATTACTGGTAACCGGGTAGAGCTGACCGACACCACCTGTTGCCAAAACGACGGAAGGGGTGTTCATGCTGACTGTCTCACCGTTGCGGAAATCAACACCGACAGCACCACAGACGCGGCCATCTTCGACCATGATCTTGGTAGCCAGCATATCTTCACCAAAAGTGACATTTTTAAACGTGTGGAGTTTTGTGCGGAGAACCTTGCACATCTGGAGCCCGACGCGGTCACTGATTTCCATAACGCGTGGGTAGCTGTGGCCACCGGCAAGGTAGACTGAATTGGAGCCGTCAGCGTTTTTATCAAAACGGATTCCCCAGTCTTCAAGTTCTTTAATGCGGTGTTGGGTTTCCTCAACCAGGACACGAACCAGCGGTTGATCACTCAGGTATGATCCGCCTTTAACCGTATCACGAAAGTGACTGTCGGTTGAATCTTCCGGATCGCTGAAGGGGCCGTAGGCAGATGGTCCAGCGCCACTGACGGTGCCGCCACTTCGGCCAGCAAGGCCTTTTTCCCACAGGGTGACCTTCAGGCCAGATTCGGCTGCACGGATTGCTGCGTAAAAACCAGCAGCTCCTGAGCCGATCACCAATACGTCTGTTTCAGTGAACTTCATTCACACTCTCCTGCATCAAAAATGATTGCCATTTTTTGAAATTATGATATTCGCTAGCGACCGATTGACACGGCCGGGACTAAAGTAAAAAATGGCCCAGTGAGTCTCTGGCAGGGTCGGTTCAGGATCCGCCGTCAAATCACCAGGCCAGGAGGAATTAATTAGGCAATCGCTTGGATTGACAGTTCCTTGGGAGTTGGTAAGCCGTTAATCCTGACCTGTAGTCTTGGACGTCCTTCCAGTGGTTCTGCACCGAGGATGTCAATGTACATGGTTGAGCCGATGGGAGATTGAACTTCTACCCGATCACCCACTTTGGCTTCTCCATAAACATAGCGCATCAAAGTGTGAGCAGAAGAACCGGTTCCCGTTGGACAGTAGCAGATACAATCGGGATAGACAAAAGTGGCGCCGACATAATGACCCGCTTCTTGTTTATCTTCCATGAAGTTGGCGAAGGGGATCGGGCCAACATCACCTACGGTCAGATGTTTTGGATAGTAGAGTGCACGAGCATCATCAACTGCTTTTTTACCGATTTTGATAAATTCAGCGTAGTTTTCCTGTTTCAGCTCGGTCGGGATTTCTTTACTTGGGATCATCAGATAGAAACCACCACTGTAAACCACAGGGACCTTGATCTCTTTGCCACAGATGTTTAATTCCAGCCCATCATGAGCCAGATAAACATCCTGACCTGTAATGCTGATCATTTTGATTTCACCATCGACTGATTCATAAGTGATCTCTGACAGGCCTGCCGCACATTCAATGAAGAAGGTGTGTTTTCCATCTTTTTGCTCAACAAAACCATTTTGCAGCAGTGAATAGCCTGTGGCTAAGGTGTTCGAGCCTGAGAACGGAGGGTAGCCCATAGTCTCCATGATGATGTAGCCAGCAACGGCACGTGGATCTTTAGGTGGGACAATCAAGTCGATACAGTTGGTCGGGTCATCACCCATCAACTGGACACGAATGTTATCCATGTGTGCTTCCATGTAGTCCATCTGTTCGAGGAGGCTGTTGCCAGGGATATCAATCTCGGTATAGGTGATCTGGTGATCATCACCATCGTAGGTGACGTTATCAATGTGGAGTTTTTCTGGCGTGGTGCTGCCGAAATAATTTTGAATAATGCGAAGATTGTTTTCTTTGAATTTTTTCCCTGGTTCCATGACGCTCTCCTGTGTGTTCATTATGTGAACGCGTGTTTTAATAGTGATACGGTGTGCGAATTATAGCAATTATCAATTCCAAGTCAATCATAAAATAGCTCTTTTTCGGATGCTGTGATAATTTGTAACTATTTGGTTTATAAAAGAAAGCTGTGACTGGATGTTGCTTGTCAACTCAGGTGTCGATGTGTCACCTGAGTTGACATTGCCTATGGTGAAAATTCTATCTGTCGCACTGTTGAATTTGGAAATCAGATATTTTGAACATGGGTTACATAAAACCTGTGTATGTTTTTGTCTGAATTCCAGAGAATGCATAATTAATCAAACTGATAAAATCAAAAACAGGAAGATTGACTGCCTGCTGTATTGCGTAGGCATGAGGTGGCAGAAGGCTGCATTCAAGCAGGAGTGCTTTTATATCGGGGTCAGAAGCAACCAGATCTTTTGCTGTTTTAATGATTTCCGGGACAACCAAATCCGTATCGAGAGTACCGATCTCTTTGATTGCAAAATCCATAAAATGTGGTTTGTCCTGAAGTCCACCGAAGACAAGTCGATCTTTATTGATGACACCAACGGCTTCAAGGATCTCAGGACCAATCGTACTTGAATTAGCAGTAACGACACCGAGCTTGTTTTTGCCACCAATCATATGCAAGATCAATTCAATCTGGATCATACTAGAAAGGAAGACAGGGACATCGACATCTTCAGCTAAACGGTTTTGGAATATCCCCATAAAACCGCAATCACCAGTGATTCCGCGTACACCTTCAGCAATCAATTCCTGAGCTGCTGCCAGCAAACCTTCGTAAACTTCAGGGTCCTGGTTGATTGCTCTCGCTGGTGTAAAACCTTCGACTTTTTTGAATCGAACAGGAAAATCATAGGTTGTTGCATTGGCAACATCACCAGGAATGAAGGGGACGCAGGTATCCAAAAGAAGGATTCCAATGGGTTCGCCTTGACAGACCTGGCCTGGTTTAATTGTGTAAATCATGTCATTCTCCATCGAACAAATAGGGAGTTAAACCCAATCTGCCCCAGCCTATTGGCCAGGGCAGACTGAATTCAGGTACGAACGAACCATTGTCATTTTTAAGTCAAATGACAATCATTCCCTGTTGATGGTTACTTAAGAACCAAATCAATCGGGTAGTCGAACAGATGATCGTAGCCATTTTCAGTAACAACGACACTGGCATCAATCTCGAAGCCAACATTGTCATACCAGATGCCTGGGATCAGGTGCAGAGCCATGCCTGGCTTAATCACAGTCTTGTCGCCAGGGCGCAGACTGATGGTATGCTCGCCCCAGTCTGGAGGATAGTTAATGCCGATGGAGTATCCCAGACGAGATTCTTTAACCACATTCGAATGGGCAATCGCTTCGCGCCAGCGACGTTCGACATCTTCAGCCAGGATCCCCGGCTTGATGATTTCTAGAGCAGCTGCAAGGCCTTCGTTAACAACCGCAGCTGTCTCAGTCATAATTGGAGGCGGGTTCTGCCCAAGGAAGATTGTCCGGGCAATCGGTGTGTGGTAGTGGCGGTAAACACCGCTCAGCTCGAGAAGCACAGCTTCATCCGCCTGGAATTTTTTCTCGGTCCAGGTCAGGTGAGGTGTCTTGGTCTTTTCACCGGCCATCATCAATGGAACAATTGCAGGGTAGTCACCAGCATGCTCATCGGTCCCGCGATACTGAGCTCGCGCGATTTCTGCTGCGGCATCACACTCACGCGCACCCACGTTGATAGAATCCACAGCGGCCTGCATGACATTTTCAGCGACCTTACCAGCGATTTTCATGAACTCGATTTCACGTTCGGACTTGATCACGCGGACCCAGTTTACCAGAGCGTTGCCATCGACAAACTTGGCATTGGGAAGTTTTGTTTCAAGCTCAAGGTAGGCACGATGGGTGAAGAAAAACTGATCCATCTCGACACCGAAGGTTTTGTTGGCCCAGCCCTTTTCTTCAATGATCTTGGCAACGTGGTGCATCGGGTGGTCGACAGTATTGTGGACCATGAAATCTGGGTACTCGTAGATGTTTTCTTCGTCCAGGAATGATAAAATACGTGCGCCGTTGGCGTCCATTCCGCGGCCAATCCAGATCGGCTGTTCTTGGTCGAGAGAAACAATGACACACTGATGAACATAGAAACTCCAACCGTCATAACCGGTCAGGTAGTTCATATTGGCCTGATGTGAAATCAACAGGCAATCGATTCCCTTTTCCTGCATCAAAATCTTAGTTTTTTCAATGCGAGACAGGTACTCTTCACGTGGGAATGTTAACATTTTCAGCTCCATTTCTTTGTCATGAATAGGGCGCAGCTCACCTGTAAGCCCATGACGTTGATCTGTTACGGGAGATCATGAGGCAACGTAACCTCATGATCTCCATTTGACTGATTATTTTGTGAATATTAAATGTTTAACCTAATGCTGTGTTCGGGAGTATCAAGGCAATCTGCGGGAAGGTCACCAGCAGTATTGTTGCCAGCATGAGAATCAGGATAAACGGCAACGCATGTCCGATAACTTCAAGATATGGCCGTCTGAATATCAGCTGAGCGGTAAATATATCGCAACCAAAGGGTGGTGTTGCGGAACCGATAGCAGCCTGAAGAGTGACCAGGACGCCAAGTAGGATCGGATCGACACCAGCGCTGAGTACATAGGGCTGGAAAACAGGACTCAGAACAAAAATCGCAACAATCGGGTCAACAAACATGCAGGCAACAAAATAAACAACAACGATGATTGTTATGACCCACAGTTGAGATGGTTCAGGTCCAAACAATGGTGGCAGCAGTTTTGCTGGTAACTGTAAGAAACCGATCAGAAATGAAAACGCTTGCCCAGCGCCAACCAGGATGAAAACAACACCCGTAATAACACCCGTTTGTAAAAATGAATCGATCAGCCGATTAAAAGTAATGGCTTTATAGACGATTGATTCTAGAAAAATCGCATACAAAACTGCAGCTGCAGCGGCTTCTGTCGGATTTAAAAGACCTGTATAGATACCACCGACAATAATCAGCGGGAAGCCCATGACTGGCAGGCCTTCTTGCATCGCCTTACGCCGAATTGCCCAACTGGCTTTTGGTAATGTCGGGATCTTTTTTGCTTTTGAGTAAACGTAGCAATAGATCGAAAACATCAGCAAGATCATTAATCCTGGCAGAATCCCGGCCAGAAACAGTGTGCCGATGGAGGTGTTGGTTGCAACACCGTAGACAATGAAACCGATGCTGGGTGGAATTAAAAAGGCGATATCACTCGAATTGATGATCAGCCTAAAGTGAAAGAACTGTTATAACCTGCTTCGAGTAACATTGGGCGCATTGACCCGCCGATAGCAGCAACTGTTGCCTGGGTTGAGCCAGAAACGGCACCAAACAGAGTACAACTGGCATTTGTGGTGATCGGCAGTCCACCCGGAAGGTGACCAACGAAAACCTTGATCATTTGGATCAAGCGGCCCGCAGACTCACCAGATGTAATAATGCTTGCTGAGAGGATAAACATTGGAACACAGACCAGTGCCGGAGGTGTGACGCCGGTGATAATCTGCTGAACCATTGTTATCAGCATTTTAGGTGCAAAATCGGGCATGTAGATGAACAGATAGATGATGATCGACCCCAGAAGGGTGATCATAAATGGAAATCCGATCAACAACATTGAAGCTAAACTAAGACCAAAAATTCCCATGACTAAACTCCTCCTATCTCTTCATCTTCATATTCGCTCTGCTGATCAGGAGATTGCCAAGGCTCGTCTTCTGTCAGGTTTTTGATAATCGTACGAATATACTGTATTGCAGCCAGACCGAAGCCGACAGGAATAATTGCGTAAAAAGTCCACTTTGGAATTCTCAAAGCATGGCTCATATGGCCACGATCGTAGGCATTCATCAGGTACTTCCAGGAAGCCCAGGTCATAATTATGAGAACGACTGCACTCGCAAGAGAGATAAAGATGATGAAGGCTTTTTCCATTTTGGGAGGCATGGCATCAAGAAATGCGCCCATGCGTATATGACGTGCCTTTCTGACTCCGTAGCTTACACCGGCAAAAGTCATCAAAAGCACGAGAAAAACAGAAATTTCTTCGGCAAAGTAAATACTTTGAGCAAATGTTCTTGCAAAGACGTTTGCAATCAACAAAATGGCAAGTGCTGCCACACAGAAGACCATGATAGAAACCTCAAAAGCATTAACCACCAGGCCGATCGTGTGATTGATCTTTTGAAACAATGACATTTGCGTCGTGTCGACGTTCATTTCTGGATTCATCTTCTTTAGTACGGATTTATCATCCGTATCTGGGGGTAAATCTGTCATTTTTATCTCCGTTGAGGAGTTGATTTTCTGTTTCTTTGAAACCTTTAAACTCAGAATTACAAGAAAATATCAGTTGTTTTGTGGGGGGATTTGAGTTACCCGTGGCAGCATTGCCGCCACGGGTAGCAGTGTCCTGATTACTTGATGTTGAGAGCTTTTTTAGCGCCTTCAATATCTTTTAGGAAGGTGTCGAGAACTTCTTGTGCACCTTCGCCACCGATTTCTACGTATTTTGGATAAACAGTTTCTGCAGCTGTCTTGAATTTAGCGATTTCTGCATCACCGATTGTTGAGAATACCAGGGATGGCTTCTCTTTCAGCATTTTAGCTTTGTCCTGCTGATTTCTTTCGATGATCCACTCACCAGCCGGGATAACTTGCGCTTTCCACCAGCGGAGGATTTCAGCACTGGCTTCTGGAGTCAGGCTGTCCATGAACTCTTTGTTGAAAGAAGGGATACCGATGAATGGTTCGTTTTTCAGCTGGGTGATGTAGTCCTGAACTTCAAAGAACTTGGCACTGTAAATAGCGAACAGAGGGTTAACCTGACCTTCGACCAGACCCATTTGCAGAGCGCTGTAAACTTCGCCGTAGCTCATTGGTGTTGGGGAGAAACCATAAGCTTTGTAGTCTTCTACCAGAAGCTTGGAACCCATGACACGAATTTTCATGCCATCAACATCAGCAAATGATTTTACAGGCTTCTTGGTGGTCAGCCACTGCCAACCTTCGAACATGATAGCACCGGGAACTAGGCCATTCTTAGCAAAGGCTTTGTTCAGTACTGGCATCAGTTCGCCGTGATTCATCATCCAGTCGAGAGTTTGTGGAATCTGCTCGGTTGGGAACAGGTAGTTCAGAGTAAGGACCTGAACTTGAGGGACGAAGGCACTGATCCAGGCGTAGTCAGAGAATACTGCCTGAACAACACCCATCTGGGCCAACTCGTTGATGTCGCCAGTTGCACCGAGGGTACCGTAGGGGTAAATTTCAAACTCGATCTTGCCGTCAGACCATTCTTTCATGTGGTCGGCAAATTTGTGAGCCTGGACAGTCATGAAGTCGCCTTCAAGTTCCTCTGAAGCAAACTTAGCCTTGACTGCTGGGCCGGTGTAGGCACCCGCAAATGCGAAGCCGGATGACAGGATCATTGCTGCCAAAAGTAATACTAGTAGTTTTTTCACTTTATTCTCCCTTACAGATTGTTGGCTCCCCATGAGCCAGTTAGTGAACTAGAACTTGCCTTGTATTATCTCTATTTCTTTAAGAAAGACAATGATTGTTTCGCTTGTAGGAACTTGAGAGCCCCTACGACATGCATAGCGACACCCTGTTTCATTGTCGGTTCGTCAATATTGAAGCAACTGTTGTGATGAGCGTAACAAGAGTCTGAATCTGGGTTTGCCGTGCCGACGAAAATAAATATACCAGGGACTCTGGCAGTGAATTCTGAGAAGTCTTCACTGGCCAGAGTTCGGTTTTCTATAATTGCATTTTTCTTTGGAAAGACAACTTCAGCTGCTTCTAAAGCAATTTCAGCCATCTCTTCGTTGTTAATGAGCGGGATATTTTCGTGTTCAATGGAAATTTCACATTGGCAACGATGGGTTTCACAGATCCCACGAACGATACGAATGAACCGCTCTGTCGGTTGCTCTTCAGTGTCTGGACCTCCTTCGTAGAGGAAACGGATGGTTCCTTCCAGTTCGACTTCATCTGGAATGACACTGCCTTTGAGCCCGCCGGCGATTTTTCCGAACATGATGACGGTTGACTTTAATCCGCTGACTTCACGTGTTTGAAGCATTTGGACCGATTGAATAACACTGGCTGCGGTCAGTACAGGATCAATCGATTCTTCTGGTGCCCCTGTATGTCCACCTTTACCGATAATCTTGATCTTGAACACATCGAGGCCCGACATGATCGGCCCTGATGTTACGGCGACTGTGCCCGATTTCATAAATGACCAGATATGTTGACCCATGACAGCGTCAACTTTTGGATTTTCCAGAACACCATCGTTGATCATATGGATGGCTCCGGCAATCTCTTCATTTGGTTGAAAGACCAGTTTGATCGTCCCTTTGATCTGATCGCGCTTCTCTGCCAGGATTTTAGCAGCAATCAGAAGCATGGCCGTATGGGCATCATGACCACAGGCATGCATTACGCCAGGTTTTTTTGATTTGTAGGGGACGTCGTTTTCTTCTTCAATCGGTAGTGCATCAATATCTGCACGTAACATCAGAACCGGACCGGGGTGCGCTCCTTCAATCAGCGCAACAACGCCCGTCTTTGTCATGCGTTGCGGAGAAAGACCCAGGTCGCGAAGGTATTGCTCAATGATCCCAGCAGTCCGTTGCTCTTCAAAACCAAGCTCAGGGTGCATATGGAAATCACGCCTCAGGGTAATCAGTTCTTCGTAAAGTTCGTCAATCCGCTCGAAAATATCCTGCATTGTTTCCTCTATCAGTATGAATCTGGAAATGATCTTTTAATCACAGATGATCGGACAAAATCGATCATTGTCAGAAAGTCGAATACAGGTAGTCCTGTCGCCCTTTGTACGGCGTCACCATAGGGTGGAAGAACGCTGCATTCAAGCAGGATGGCGCTGACACTCTTATCTTTTGCCAGTTCCATGGCTGCTTCAACAACTTCGGCACGGATAGCATCGCTATCCAGTGTCCCCACCTCTGTGATCACTGCATCGGAGAAGGCTGTCGTGTTTTCAAGGCCTCCGACAACCAGTTTATCCATATCGGTGAAACCGCAAGCGGCAAAAAGATCGGCAGACAGTGGTTTGGTATTTGCTGCTAACACACCGATCTTACTATCGTTAGAAACGATCTGTGAGATAAAGGGTAGCTGGATTAAACTGCTTAGGAAAACAGGTATATTGACCGCTTCCTTGACTTGTTGTTGAAACAAGGCCATGAAACCGCAGTCACCAGTGATTGCTTTAACCCCTTCACGCTCCAGTTCCTGGGCTGCTTTGATCATTGCTTGAGTGAAACTCTCATCGTGAGCATAGATCGCATCCACGGTGAGTCCTTCTATTGTTTTATAACGAACCGGATAGTTGTAGCTTTTTGCATTGCCGACATCCCCTTGGATAAAAGGGGTCTCTGTCTCGAGGAGCAGAATGCCGATATCCTCACCATAGGAGGTTTGCTGTTTATTCACTTGAAAAAGCATGTTTGTTTCTCCATAAGGCACAAAAAGGGGGGCGCCAATAGATGACGTCCCCCCCCAATGTTTTGTCTTTAAACGATACCGCGTGTAACCAGTGTCTCAGCAATCTGTACGGCGTTTAGTGCAGCACCCTTACGGATGTTGTTTGAAACAACCCACATGTTCAGGGCGTTGTCGTTGGTGTTGTCGTCACGAATGCGGCCAACCATGGTGAGGTCTTCGTTGTCTGATTCGCTAGGAACCGGGTACTTGACTTCATCAGGATTATCGATCACGAGCAGGCCTTCAGCAGCACGGAACAGCTCACGGGCCTTATCGGCAGTCACTTTTTTCTCAGTTTCAACGTTGATTGACTCTGAGTGACCATAGATGACCGGGATACGGACACATGTTGCTGTCACGTTAACAGAGTCATCCTTCATGATCTTTTTGGTCTCGTTGACCATTTTGTTTTCTTCTTTGGTGTATCCGCCTTTTTGGAATACATCGATGTGTGGCAGGCAGTTCATCGCGATCTGCTTGCCGTAAGCACGCACAGTCTTAACTTCGCCGCACTTGACGTATTCTTTAATCTCGGCGTCAAGACCGTCGAGTGCTGCTTTTCCAGAACCGGAAACGGCCTGGTAGGTCGAGACGATAACGCGCTTAACTTTGGCGTGATCATGAAGAGGCTTCAGAGCGACGACCATCTGAATGGTTGAACAGTTCGGGTTGGCGATGATGCCATTATGCCAGTCAACGTCTTCTGGATTAACTTCTGGAACAACCAGAGGACAGTCGGGGTCCATCCGCCAGACTGAACTGTTGTCGATAACGATTGCACCTTGCTTGACCGCTTTCGGGGTCAGAGCCAGACTGGCATCGCCACCGGCAGAGAAAATTGCGATATCGATATCTTTGAAGTTTTCAAAGTTAGCGGTTTTAATGGTGCAGGTCTTGCCACCGAATTCGACAGTTTTACCTTCGTGGGCAGAAATGTCGAGAGGACGGAATTCAGCAACTGGGAACTTACGACGCTCTAGCGTGGCCATCATTTCGCGACCAACAACGCCCATTGCTCCAACAACTGCTACATTGTAACCGTCTTTTTTAGCCATACGATGTCTCCTATAAATACTGATCAACTGAACCAGCGAAAGATTCATCGAATTTCTCACTGGTTCAGGTTTAGACTTTATTGTCTTGTTTGATTAAGAAAGCTTGCCTTCTTCGATCTCTTTGATAACGCCAGCAATAATCTCGATGCCCTTCATCGCCAGATCTTCGGTGATGATCAATGGTGGAAGCAGACGGGCAACGTTGCCGTGGTGGCCACCAACTTCGATCATGACACCGCGCTGGTGAGCATGCTTACGGATCAGTTTGGCGAAGTCACCTGCAGGCTCGCGACTTTCTTTGTCTTTGACCATTTCGATAGCGAGCATCATGCCGATACCGCGCACTTGACCAACGATCGGTGATTTTTCTTCCAGTTCCTTCAGCTTAACCATGCACTTCTCGCCCAGACCTGCAGCGTGATCAAGCACATCGTTGTCCTGAATCCACTCAAGAGCAGCACTACCGGCAGCAAAAGCGATCATGTTGCCACGGAAAGTACCGATGGTCAGACCGGCTGGCCAGGTGTTCAGCTCTTCGCGGTAAGCGATGGCTGAGATTGGGAAGCCGATACCACCCAGTGCTTTACTCATGGTGACGATGTCTGGAACGATGTCGCAATGCTCAAAAGCAAACATTTTACCGGTACGGCCGATACCTGCCTGGATTTCGTCACAAATCATGACGATGTCATGCTTGGTACAGATTTCACGCACGCGCTGAAGAAAGATTGGAGCTGGAATGATGGTTCCACCTTCACCCTGAACAGACTCAAGGATAACAGCAGCTGGCTTCTCGAAACCTGAGTGTGAATCGGACAGAACGCGCTCAAGGTTTTCAGCAGCCTGAAGCTGAACTTTCTCGTCCGGGCAACCGAAAGGGTTACGATACTCGTAAGGGTACGGAATGAACTGTACGCCTGCAGCTTGAGGACCTAATCCCTGGCGGTGGTGTGCATCACAGGTCAAGGCCAGAGCCATGCCGGTCATACCGTGGTAAGCACCTTCAAAAGCAATAATGCCGGTCCGGCCAGTGTTGTACTTAGCCAGCTTGATTGCCTGCTCAACAGCATCGGAACCGGTAGGGCCACCGAAAAATACGCGGGTCAGTTCTTTTGGCAGAACCTTTTTCAGTGAGGTGACCATCTTCTGGCGAATTGGTGAAGGAATATCGAGGGTATGGGTAATATCTTCGATGGCTTCGTGTGAGGCTTTCAAGACATCTGGATGAGCGTGACCCAGAGCCATAACACCAGCACCTGAGAACATGTCGATATAGATGTTGCCGTCAACGTCTTCGATGGTTGCGCCTTTGCCTTTGGCCATAGCCATTGGCATGCCTTTGGCGTATGAGACAGCAGAACTCTCGTTGTCAGCTTGAAATTTAAGAATCTCCTGAGACTTAGGTCCTGGAGGAGTCACTTTGATTTGTGGAGCGTCTACGTGGGATAACTTTGAAAAAATCTGATCTTGTTTCATTGGTTCACCTCTCATGCTTCATTTTGTTTTTTGTTGGCAGCCAGGCCGTTAGGCTTCTTTTCCACTTCCAAAACAGCGAGATAGCTCACGAGCCGCTGCGAGTAATTCAGGGATATGAGCAGTCATATCCGTTTCTTTTAATCGTGTTCCCGGTCCTGAAATAGCCAATGTTGCTATGATTTTATGGTCGTAGTTAAAGATCGGTGCCGCGATACTTAAAACATCGTCGCTAAACTCAAACAGGTCTGTCGCATAACCAGCCTGTTTAGCTTCCTCTGCTTGTCGATGCAGCTTTAGTTTGTCTGTAATTGTGTTGCGACCAAGCTCTTCCAATTCGAGTGTTTCGATATATTCCAGCCGCTCAGATGGTGACATCTCAGAGAGGAAAAGTTTACCGGAAGCACAACTGTGTATTGGAAAGGAATAGGTAATGTCGGGATTCAAAGTGAGGCGATGTGATGATTTAACGTCATCAATCGCAAACACCATATCCTCTACACGAACACACAGGTAAACATTTTCGCCGACTCTATTGATGAGATCGATCATGAACGGTTTTGCTGTGTTGCGGAGATCTTTACTTAATGGAATTGTGCGTCCCAGCTTCAGTAGTTTAAATGTCAGGTTAAAACCTTCCTGAGTTTTAACCACGTAGCCAATTTCTGCCAATGTCGCCAGTAATCGGTGGACATTGGTACGGTTTAGACCCAGCTCCTTGACGATACTCGACGGTTGCACTGGTTGGTTGGCACCGACGAATTCAAGGATTTGGAATGCCTTAAGTACTGTGGTAGATAATTTATAACTCATAATGCTCACTATTTGGACAAATGTTTATATAGTGGAACGTGGGCGAATTCTACCAGAGCAATATTCTCTGTCAACTAAAAAAATATAAAACAAAAATAATGCTTTAAGATGAATTAATTTTTTTAAGAAATTACACTGGTTATCTTTATCTGTGAAATAGTGAATTTTAAGTTAGCACATATAACATATTGAAATCATTGATATATGTGTTTTTCTGCTAAGTGAACAGCAGTAGCGCAATATTCTCATATATCTATGTAATCTATGAGTTACAGATTATTATTCAGACTGTATCTGTATAGTCCTATTGTATGCACAACAGCACTTTGGTGAAAAAAGTGCTGCTGTGCATTGCTTCCAAACTTGATCTTTTGATTAGTCTATTAGAACGCGCCGCGATATTCTTCTCCATCATAAATATCACCAGGCATAACCCGAGGATAGGTTTTCCGAAACGAATCTTTGACTGAAATTTTATCATCCGTGAATGTGTACAAATCACAACCGTGGATAACGATCTCATTGTCATTTTTGTCAGTACTAAAATAACGCCATTCACAGGCCGCTCGGTTTCCAGAGACAAGCAAATTGCTGACTTGCACCCGTTCTACTTGGTCATTATCAAACATGGCTGCAAAACCCTTACAAACAGCCTCTTTTCCAACAAACCTCTCCCCCGGTCCGGGGCCGACTGATGCCGTATAGACGCAATCGTCTGCTACTAGTGATAAGAGCGTATGTAGATCTTTGTCTTTCCATGCTTGTGAGAACTTTTTTATGATTGATTGATGAAGATCAGCATTGGTTTGCGCCTCAGAATAGTTAGATACAGAATTAGTCATAAGTTTCTCCTTACGGTGTGTTTGCTACGTTAGAGCAGGTATGTTGATCGTTATCGCGATACTCAGTGATATCGATGATGATTATAAAAATATAGTGTTCACTATTTAAACAGGCGTCCAAATAGTGAACGATGGCGGATTTTACCAGACCAATATTTTGTGTCAATGAAAAACGTTACTTGTTGAATTAAGATCAGAAAATCAACAAATTGAAGGTTTTCTGCGATTATCTCTTGGAGAATAGACTGAGCTGCTGATGAAACAGTATGAAGAGCGTAGTGATTATTGGTTGATGTGGGTTGTTTTACAGTGAGAGTTGACTCTTGAAAAAAGATTAAAGAAGTTTTGATTTGAATCTCAGTACTAAAAACAGAAAAGCCCCGCATATTGCAAATGCAGGGCTTTTCCATCAAGGTGGGTCAGGCGAAATTTATATATCGTTTGTTTCCTGAATAATTATTCTGCTTTGTTCCCCTTAGAATTAAGCAGCCTGACGATTTCTTTGAGCACTGTTAATGAGCAGTTCTGCAATCTGGATGGCGTTCAGAGCTGCGCCCTTACGGATCTGATCACCAGAAATCCAGAAGTTCAGAGTGTTTTCTGCGGCGATGTTCTTGCGAATACGGCCGACATAGCAATCATCCTGAAACTGAGATACGAGTGGCATTGGATATTCGCAGCCCTCTGGGTTATCTGTGACAGTCAACCCTGGTGCGTCCTCAAAGAGCTCACGAGCTTTTTCTGGTGAGATAGGTTCTTCAGTTGTCACAGTCACAGCTTCGGAATGTGAGTAGAGTACCGGAATTCTCACGCAGGTAGCAGATACGCTGATCTCTTCATCCCGCAGAATCTTTCTGGTTTCATTGAACATCTTCATCTCTTCCCCTGTGTAGCCATTGTCCTGGAAGGTATCAATGTGGGGAATGACGTTATACAACAATTGATGCGCAAACTTATCGACAGAAAGATCATTTCCTGCTGACCAGTCTTTAACCTGCTGCTTCAACTCTTCCATCGCCTGGGCTCCAGCTCCGGAGGCAGACTGATAAGTCGAAACAAACACCTGCTTCACACGGCTGTAATCATAGAGTGGCTTCAATGCGACCAGCATGATGATGGTGGTGCAGTTTGGATTCGAGATGATTCCTTTATGCCATGCAACATCTTCCGGATTGACCTCTGGAACAACGAGAGGAACATCTGGATCGAGCCGAAAGGCAGAACTGTTGTCAACAACAACGGCACCGGCTTTAACCGCGATAGGTGCATATTCTTTACTCTGTGCTCCGCCAGCTGAAAAGAGGGCGATATCAATATCTTTAAAGGAATCTTCGGTTAACTCTTCGATAGTGTACGTCGTGCCTTTGAACGTGACCTGTTTACCCGTAGAACGTTTGGATGCATAGAGCTTAAGCGTGTTAATTGGGAACTCTCTCTGTTCGAGAATGTTCAAAAATGTCTCACCAACAGCGCCAGTAGCGCCGACGATGGCAAGATTGTATGCTTCCTTAGGTCTCAAGTTGTTCACGTTCATGATTGTACACCTTTCTTTCGTTTTTTTTTGAGGGCTGAGCCCACCTTGACTCTTGCATTATTCTAGGGTTCGGAAAAGGTACATTGCGACAAATCATTGTGTCAATCCAAATTTCACTATTGTAACAAAGAGTGAACGCATATTTTACTATTGTAACATTTGTGGGTGTTTTTTACTTTTATGGTGGCGTATGGATGGTCTATGGCAGGCTTATGTTGCTAAACTCATATGGAAGGTCGAGTGAAGCTAAGTGGCGGTATTCTGACAAATACACAATGAAGCTTTATTGAGAATGCTCATTATACGGTTTAGTCTGTCTATGGTGCCAGTGGTGCGTTTATTTGAGTCTTTTTTGCTGATAACCATGTGTTAATCGATAATGCTGCAATGATTATGATGCCACCATAGAGAGTGTTGAGTGGAACCTTTTCTCCCAGAAAGATAAAAACCAGAAGGGGGCCAAGAACGGTCTCCACAATCATAAACATGCTGGTTTCAGCTGCAGAAATAAATCGGGTTGCAGTCGCAAAGAGTACCATGGCCAGAGGCATTTGAATCATGCCCATGATTGCCAGTACTGCGAGACTGCTGATATCGGGGCGCAGATCAGCAAACGATATGGTGAGCAGAGCCATCAGGTAGCCACTGACCATGACAATTGAAATCCGCTGTAGCGATTGATGCCGACGCAGATAGGCTTGGCCAAGACCAACAGATGAGGCGGTCAGGATTGCCAAAAAATCCCCCAGAAGCCGTCCGGTTCCAAAAGATGAAGAAACAACAACCAATGTTCCAACGACCATGGCAACCATGGCCAGTAGGGTATGACGTTTGACCTGTTCACGATTCAACAGAAAACTGAAAAGAGCAGCAAAAAAAGGCGCGGTAGACAGGATAACGACGGTATTTGCTACGGTTGTGTTGGCGATTGAAAGGACAAATCCACAACCATTGAGAGTAAAGAGGAGGGCAGCGGTTAAATATTGACGTGGACAATCTGCCAGAATTTCAAATGGTGATCTTTTATCCCTGACAGAGAGGAATATCGTCAGCGAAAAGCCAACAAATAATCCTCTCCAAAAGAGAATTGTTGGGCTGGGGGCATGGGCAAGGCGAACCAGAAGAGCTTCAAAACTTATAAAAAAGATACCTAAAAAGGCATAAAGAGATCCGCGTAGATGAGGGTTGTTCGTCATCGGTTTCTCCTTTTGAATGCTGATCCTTTAACTTGTTCGTTTCTTACAGTCATCTGAGGTCAGATTGTTGAAATGTGATAATTTGACTGTGTCGGCATCTCCCGTAGAAAGTACGCTTATTGACCGGCCTTGACAAACGAATTAATTATGCCTTTAACTGTTGCTTTTGCGAAAGAGGGGGTCTTGCATTAATGGACAAGTGAGGCCCTGTTGGAGGCTGAATTGTTGAGCTGTTCGGATTGGGAAAGTCCTGTCTTGTTCGTCCTGCAGCAACAGAAGAGCGCCAGGTATTAAAAAACAGGGCAGTGACGATCATTGTTCCACCGTAGATCGTATTGACTGAGAATGTTTCTCCCAGAAAAATAAGCACAAGAAGAGGTCCGAGGATTGATTCAACGATCATAAACATGCTGGCTTCAGCTGCTGAAATGAAGCGGGTTGCATTTGTGAATAAAACCATAGCCAGAGGCATCTGGACTAATCCCATGATTGCGAGCACGGTAAGACTGATTGCCCCAGGGGTTAAATCAGCAAAAAAAACGGCGATCGCAGCAAGGGCGTATCCATTAACCATGATGATAGAGATACGCTGAAGAGCTTGGTGACGGCGCAGGTACGCCTGTCCTAGCCCCATTGAAGCGGCAGTCGCGACTGCGAGTATATCTCCCAAAAAGTGACCGGTTCCAACTGAGGAGGAGACGATGATCAGGGTACCGCCAACCATGATACCCATGGCAATGAGTGTGTGACGTCTGACTTGCTCTTTGTTAAGCAGGTAGCTGAACAAAGCAGAGAAAAATGGTGATGTCGACAAAATGACAACTGTGTTTGCCACTGTTGTATTCTGAACCGAAAAAATAAAGCCAAAACCAGCCGATGCAAAGATAATCCCAGCAAACAGATAGTTTCGTGGGTTTTCTGCAATAATTTTTAACGGTGACTTCTTTTGTTTGATCAGTGTCAAAGCGGTTAAAGAGAGGCCGATAAATAAACCTCGCCAGAAAAGAATCGTCATGCTGGGGGCCTCGGCAAGGCGCACCAGAAGTGAATCAAAGCTGAGGACAAGAATGCCAAAGAAGGCGTAGAGGGACCCACGCAGATGAGTGTTTTCAATCATAATAGTCAATTCTCCGCTGTGCTTGCAGGAGCAGGAGTTCAGTGTCTTGATTCGATCTGAGGCGGGAAGTCAGATAATCGTTGAATGTTGCTGAAATGAATGCTACTGCAATGTATGATTTGAAAATACGCTTGATGCCTGTCGATGGCAATAAGAATCGGTAAAATAGGGAGATATCTCCCTGTGTTGAAAATAAATAAATGGAGAAAAGTGTCCTATGAGCGAGCATGAATCAATTTTACCCTTGGGAAAAGAAACAGTTTATAAGGCTGAATATGACCCTCAGTTACTCTGTCCTTTTCCCCGGCAAATTAAGCGTGATGTGATTGGTGTCACCGGCGAGTTACCTTTTAACGGGTACGATATCTGGAACGCCTTTGAGCTCTCCTGGCTCAACGCTAAAGGAAAGCCCGTTGCTGCCATGGGCGAATTTCAGATTCCCTGCACGTCACCTAATCTGATCGAATCGAAATCATTTAAGCTCTATCTGAATTCCTTCAATCAGACTCATTTTGCCAGTTTTGCTCAGGTTGAAGAGCGGATGAGGATCGATCTGTCTCAGGCTGCGGGAGGGCAGGTTAATGTCCGTTTGTTTGATAGTGACCAGTTTTCAACTCAGCAGATTCAGAGCCTGCCCGGGTTCTGTATTGATGACCTGGATATTACCGTTGATAATTATGCTCTGGAACCTGCTCTTCTTGAAAATTCGACTGATCCCCAGGCATGTTGATGAAGAACTTCACAGCCACCTGCTGAAAAGTAATTGTCTGGTCACGAATCAGCCAGACTGGGGCAGTGTTCTGATTCGATACCAGGGGTATAAAATTGATCCCGAAGCAGTCCTGCGTTATCTCATCTCATTTCGTCAACATAATGAATTTCACGAACAATGTGTTGAACGGATATTTGTTGATTTGATGCGTTATTGCAAACCTGAAAAATTGACGGTTTATGCGCGTTATACGCGTCGAGGAGGGTTGGATATCAACCCCTTCCGCTCAAATTATGAACCTTCGATCGACAATTTGAGGCTGGCACGACAGTGATGGTTTGACGTGTAAATTGAAATTCTGATCTAAAGCAGAAACAAAGATCAATTGGCCATGAACCCACACGGACGATGTTTGGACAAAAGTGTAGTAGAACGCCAATAAATCAAAAATATTAGAGTTGTCTTTCTTGGTGTTCTTTGAGCCTTTCAGAGGATCATTTTTTCACACTAGCATTCAGGTAGGAGACCAGATTGACTTTACTGTTTGCCAGGCCCAATTTACGCCGGATGTTTTCTCGATGTCGGCCAACTGTTGCTGGAGTGATACCGCGCAGGCTGGCAATTTCTTTAGAGGACAACCCACGCTTAATCATATCGCAAATCAACAGTTCCACCGGACTGAGCTTTGTCAGAACATCCTGAGATCCCTCAACGAATGGTGAGACAATATCCTCAAAGTTTATTTTCAGTAAATTTAAATATTTCAGCTGGCGCTCATTCATTTCTACCTCTAATGCGTAGAAAATAGGCGTAATAATTTTATCAATCTTGGCCTGTATTGAGGCACCGACCAACTTCTTTTCTTGTTTGCTTTGAACCAGGGAATCGTGCAATGCCACATTGGCGTCCTGCAATGCTTGCCGCTCTACCTGCAGCTGTCGTTGAATGATGATCCGCTGAATCGCTTTAGCGATATGATCGCTGACAACATTGATCAACAGCCGTTCCTCTTTTAAAAAGGGCCCCTCCTCTATGGTTGGTAGCTTCTTGAGGTAATGAACCTCAACCAGGCCCTCCTGCTGTCCAAATACTGAAAGGACAGCAGATTGTCTCCATTGGGTTGTCTTGAAATTATGAGACTGATAGGTCTGTTCTTTAAAAACGATCCTGGCACAAGCGAATTCAGGATACTGCCAAGAAGACGGGAGCAAGTCGACCGCACCTTGCAAAATTGTTTCGATAGAATTCTCGTTTTCCTCTATTAATCGGGCCAGGCTGTAGAGGCAGTTAAGCTCCTTGACGCGTTCACGAAGCTGATTTTCTAAACTATTATCAATCATACCGACCCCTTTAACTTGTTCATGTTTCCTTCATCAAACTTTGAATCTATTGCACATGCTATATGTGTAATTAATGTGTAATATACCTGCATTTACATAGATAGTGCAATTACCTAATATGGAGTCATAAATATATATTCGGTATACACCAGTGGTCAGCTTCGACCATTGCAGAATTCATTGATGCAGGGGATTGCTCATGGAAAACGTTTACAAATCATTCCCTTTTATCAATACAGTCCTTCATCAATCGACTCGTCTGTAAAGAAACAAAAGTTGATGACTGCGACTCCAGGTAGAAAGGGGCAAATATGTATTTAACGGTTTTTTATGTCAGTGTCGCGATGTTCATTGTCAATATTCCCTGGGCCTTAACTGGCAATACTGCGAATATTATATCGATGGCGATCTGTTTGCTTCTGGCAATTGTTCATTTATGGCTGGCGACTCATAAAAAAAATCAGAAAGAATAAAGCCTATACGTTGTTAATAGTCCTGTCCTTGTCTGGCCTTGATATAAGGTTCTAACCGCGCTAGTTAAATATTAAGTGAGGATTATTTCATCTTCACTAAAATCATGGAAACCCCGTGTCTGAGTTCATGGTTTGGGCAAGCCACAGTCCCAAGAAATTAACAAACTTCTCTTTTCCTCCTCTATCAAATTACTAGAAAATTCTACCTATACAGACAAGTGCTTTAAGGGGATTGCCACAAGATCCTTCACAAAATGAGAATTTCTCGTTACTCTGTAGAGGGAGGCAATGAGATGCTGAGTAATATTCAAGAACAAATCCAATCTTCGGCTGAAACAATTTCTAAGGTTACAGGGCTTGATGTTGATGTGATAAACACCGATTTTGTCAGGATCGCAGGAACAGGTGTGTATGCTGACGGAGTAGGGACAAATATCAGCCAGGCAGGGAATTTATACAAAGAGGCGTTAGCGAGAGACCTTCCTCTATTTATCGATAATCCTCGTGAAAATCAAATCTGCAGAGGCTGTAGGACGAAGGCTAACTGCAAGGAATTGCTATCTATTTGTGCTCCTATCTCTGATGGGAATACTCAATATGGAGCAATAGAGCTTATCTGTTTTTCAGAGGATGTCAGAGCACGAGTCCTTTCTCAACGGGAAATATATATTAATTTCCTTATGCTTCTTGCCAAAAGCTTTGCTGATCGTGCGCGAGAAAAATTTGAATTGCAGGATATTACAAGCTTACTTAATGCGATGTCAGAGGTGGTCAGTAGCAATGATAAGGGCACCATTATTTTCGACGCAAATGAAAGGGTCGTTTACAACAATCAGCGCGCCAAGGAAATATTGAAGAAATCACTCGATTCGCAATTTGAGAACTTCAGTATCAGCAAGACAGGAGACTCTTTTTCTGACCTCGACGAATTTCTCGTAACCCACAATGGTCGGCAGCAGCTTGTCGTGGGTAAAAAATTACATTTGACTCTTCAACGAGTCGTTTTTCTTCTGTTTTTGTTTTTGATACGGTTCAGTCAACCATCTCTCTGACCTCCCAGGGGTCTTCATATGAAGATAGCCCTCTTAATCATATTATCGGCAATTCTCCCCTTGTTGCGACACTTAAAGAGCAGATATGTGCGACAGCTTTGACCAATTCTTCGGTGCTTATCACAGGTGAAAGTGGTACCGGCAAAGAACTGGTCGCCCGTGCAATCCATGCTATCGGTGATAGAGCCGATGGCAACTTTGTGGCGATTAATTGTGGTGCGATTCCAGAGACGTTACTCGAGAGTGAACTGTTTGGTTATGTTGGCGGTGCTTTTACTGGTGCCTTGAAGAAAGGCCAAATTGGAAAGTTTGAGCTTGCCGAGGGAGGAGTTGTCTTTCTTGATGAGATCTCAACGATGCCACTTTACTTACAGGTTAAACTTCTCCGTGTTCTGCAAGAACGTACGATAACAAGGCTTGGAGCGAGTCGCCCTGTTTCTGTTGATATTCGCATTGTCGCAGCAACGAATGATAACCTTGATGATTTGATGGCGAAGGACATGTTTAGAAGCGACCTGTTCTACCGTCTGAACGTCATCCCTCTTCAGATCCCACCTTTACGTAAAAGGTTGGATGATCTTGATTTGCTCGTTTCTCATTTTATAAATAAGTATTGCTCTCTGTTCGAAAAAAAGTTGATAACATTGCCATCTTCAATCGTGAATAAAATGCGATTGTATGATTGGCCGGGTAATATCCGAGAACTGGAGAATGCAATTGAGTATCTTGTGAATATTGCGGGTGAAGATGGAACGATAAATACATCCGCGATCCATGCAAAATTTTTATGCAGCGTTAATTCTCCCATCAAGGATAGACAGAGCTCAGACATTGATTATTCTGTGGTCCCACTGAAAGAAATGGAAAGGCAGGCAATATTGAGAGCTCTCTCTGTGTGTGGTGATACGACGCAGGGGAAAAGGGAGGCGGCTGATCGTTTGGGGATCAGTTTGGCAACACTGTATCGTAAAATTGGTGACGAATTATAATTCTCAATACGAGAACTTTCTCAAAGTGAGAATCGATAATTATCCTTTCTCTTCAGGTGTGACACTTCTAAGTTATTATTTTTTTTTAAGCTTGTCCTGTTCTGATTGCTGTTGGCATAACTTCTGCTCTGTGTAAAAGGGAAACACAACAAGGAGAATGTTATGACAAAAGTCAGGGTTCAATTTAACCAAAACCTTAAAGCTCCTTTGATGGGAGCTGATATCTCTTCTATCGATAAAGCTGTTGCTGAAAAGGTTCGTGCTTTTCACAGCACTTTTCCTGCATATACGCCCACCCCTCTTGTTAAGTTAGATCAGCTCGCATCTGAATTTGGATTAAAAAATATTGTTGTCAAAGATGAGTCTTTTCGTTTTGGACTTAAGGCATTTAAGGTTCTTGGGGGGACTTATGCGCTTGGGACAATCCTCGCCGAAAAAATAGGTAAGGATATCTCTGAGGTTGACTGTGAGTATCTGAGTTCAGAAGAAGTTTCCAAGGCTGTCGGCGACATTACCTTTGCTTCCACCACGGATGGCAATCATGGTCGTGGGTTGGCTTGGGCTGCGGAGCAGTTCAATAAAAAAGCCATTGTCTATATGCCTAAGGGCTCGGCACCCATCCGCCGTGACAATATCCGAAGTCATGGAGCCGAGTGCACGATCACTGAATTAAATTACAACGACTGTGTTCGTATGGCGTTTGAAAAAGCCAAAGAGAACAATTGGATAACCGTCCAAGATACTTCATGGGAAGGCTACACTGAAATCCCTCTCGCAATTATGCAAGGTTACACAACCCTTGCAATCGAAGCTCTGGAGCAGATGCAGGAACTTGATGTTCTGCCGACCCATATATTCCTCCAGGCAGGGGTTGGTTGTTTTGCCGGTGCAATGCTTGGTTTCTTCATGTCAGTTTATGGCGAGAAATGTCCCAAGTTTGTCATCGTAGAGCCTGATGCAGCCAACTGCTACTACGTTTCTGCCTGTGCCAATGATGGTAAACCACACAATGTCGATGGTGACCTGTTGACCCTGATGGCTGGTTTAGCCTGTGGTGAACCAAACCTTAACAGCTGGGAAATGCTTCTTGATTACCCCGTGGCATTTGCGACTTGCGCCGACGAAGTTGCTGCCACAGGTATGCGCGTTTTGGGAGCTCCAATCAAGGGTGATCCGCCGCTGACTTCTGGTGAATCAGGTGCAGCAACGATCGGTTTCTTGCACTGGCTTATGCAGAGCGAAGATGGGCAGGAAACAAAAGAGCGCCTTGAATTGAATGAAGACTCGACAGTTTTTTGTATCAGCACTGAGGGCGATACCTCTCCCGAACTGTATAAAGACATCATGTGGTCATGTAAAAACTCTTTGTAAAAAATAGCAGTTAACTATTTGTAAGGAGATTGATTGTGCAGGAATTTGGTTTTTCTCAGGAAGAATTTGAAGCACGGACAGCCCGTTTGCAAAAAGTGATGCACCAAAAAAAATTGGATGCTGTGTTTCTTACCACAGAACCTAATATTCGTTACTTTACAGGCTATTATACACAGTTTTGGGAAAGTCCTACCCGTCCCTGGTATCTCGTTGTTCCCGCTGAAGGAAAACCTATCGCCGTTATTCCGGGGATTGGAGAGAGCGGCATGGAAGGGACGTGGATTGACGAAATTCACACGTGGTCATCTCCATGCCCTGAGGATGATGGGGTGACTCTTGTCGCCGCTGTTATTAATGATCTGCCTTCCACACATGGCCGTATTGGGGCAACCCTTGGTCTGCAATCCTATATTCGTATGCCGATGGCCGATTTTACCAAATTAAACCATTTGGTGGGGAAAGAATTTATCGACATCGCAGAGGAAATGCACCACCTGCGCTCCATTAAATCACCTGCTGAAATTGCAAAAATCTGTAAAGCCTGTGACATCACCAGTGCTGGTTTTGATCTGCTTCCAGATCACGCAAAGGTTGGTCAAACTGAGCGAGAGATCTGTACACAAATGCGTATCAACATGCTCTCCAGAGGTGCAGAGTTTGTGAAGTATCTTATCTCAGGATCGGGGCCTGATGGATACGGTAGCATCATCATGGGGCCTACCTCCCGTCAGATAGAAGAAGGTGATGTCCTGATTATTGATGTCGGTGCCGTGTGTGATGGCTACTTCTCCGATTTCGATCGCAACTTTGCCTTTGGATACTGTAGCGATGAAACACAACGTGCTTATGATTGTGTCTATGAGGCAACAGAAGCAGGTCTTAAAACGGCGCGTCCTGGTGTAACCACAACCGATCTCTACAACGCCATGTGGTCTGTTATGGAAAAAGGTGGAGCTTTAGGAAGCGGAGTTGGACGACTCGGCCATGGTCTTGGCAGTCAGCTTACAGAATGGCCTTCTCATACTGCCACTGACAATAGCATGTTGGAGGCTGGGATGGTGATCACGCTTGAGCCCGGGATGGTTTATGCCCCAGGGAAAGAAATGGTGCATGAGGAAAATATTCTTATCACCGAAAATGGTGCAGAGCTGCTGTCCCGCAGAGCCGCAGAGCATATCGTTATTATCAAATAGGACTCATGATGTCTGATGTTTTTGAGAAAATAAGATCCCGCACACAGGATTATGCTCAGGATATTTACGATTTTGCCTCTGAGTTGATCAAGGTTGAAAGCTGTTCCGGTCATGAGCGAGGGGTCGCGACACTGGTTGAAGACAGGATGCAGAAACTTGGCTTTGATGACGTTATTGTCGATAACATGGGCAACGTCCGTGGTTCCGTCGGTACCGGACAAACATTGATAGGTGTAGATGGACATATGGACACCGTCGGTGCCGGTGATGAATCTCAGTGGACTCGTTCTCCATTTTCTGGCGATCAGGATAGCGAATTTATCTATGGCCGTGGCGCTACAGATATGAAATCTGCCATCGCTGCTATGGTTTATGCAGGAAGAGTTATCCAGGATTTGAAGCTGACCGATGATTTTACCTATGTGATCTGTGCGACTGTACAGGAAGAGCCTTGTGAAGGGTTGGCGTGGGAATATCTGATTGAAAAAGAAGGGTTATTCCCTGATGTTGTCATTATTGCAGAGCCAAGTGATGATTTGATTGCACTTGCCCAAAAGGGGCGCATGGAATTTAAAATTTCTGTCATTGGCAAAAGCGCCCATGCTTCTGTTCCGCATATGGGCAATAATGCAATCTATTCCATGGCCAAAATAGTTTCTGATTTAGAGTCACTGAATAATAACCTGGAGATTGAGGATGAGGATCTGGGCAAGGGGGCACTCGTTGTCTCAGAAATTGTTTCAGGAGCTCCTTCCCGCTCCTCGGTTGCCGATTACTGTGAAATAACGATAGATCGACGCCTTACATGGGGAGAATCACCTCAATATGCACTAGAGCAAGTACAGCAATTACCATCCGTTATTACCGCACAGGCGAATGTCGAAATATATAAATTCGAAGAACCATCCTACACAGGTCTTACCCCTCATAAGGAATGTACTTTTCCTGCCTGGAAACTTGAAAAAAGTCACGCTTTAACCCACAGCACTGTGGAGGCGTACGAGCAACTCTTTAAAAAATCACCGACCCTGACAACATGGCCATTTTCGACCAATGGAGTCGCGATTATGGGGAAGCATAACATTCCAGTCATCGGTTACGGCCCTGGTGCGCTTGAAGCCTGTCATGTCCCTAACGAGTCGGTAAAAAAGATCAGGTTCTACGCGCCACCATGATGTATGCCGCTATCTGTGTAACCTATTCCCAAGTCAAGCAATAGAAGGAGAGTCTAACAATGAAAGAACAGATCAACACGACTAATGCTCCGGCAGCTATCGGTCCATATTCACAGGCTATACGGAAGGGCAATTTACTTTTCACTTCAGGTCAATTGCCTCTTGATCCAGAAACAGGAGCCTTACGTGAAGGGACTGTCGAGGAGCGCGTCCATCAGGCGTTGAGCAACCTGCAGGCGGTTGTTACTGAGGCTGGTGCGACTATGGATGATGTTGTCAAAACAACAGTTTATCTTGCTGATCTTGCAGATTGGCCTGCCGCTAATCAGGTCTATTCAGAATTTTTTAAGCAACCGTTTCCTGCCCGAAGTGCCTTTCAGGTTGCTGCATTACCTCTTGGTGCTGTTATTGAAATTGAAGCGATTGTCGTTTTGGATTAGTGATCCTGATGTAATAAGAGGATCTATATAGGAAGTGCTGTAAAGAAAAGATCAACCTGAAGTGAGGATAGGGCAAATAGGACTACCTCATTAACCCCCAAACAGGAATCTAGAAGGAGAAGCAATGAAGAAAATGAATTTGGCAAAAGTAGTTTGTTTGTTCTGCGCCTTTAGTCTGTTGATGATTACAGGTTTGTCCACTTCTGCTATAGCAGCAGAAAAAAGCTACAAGTGGAAGCTCGGCGAACCCTTTACCAAAGGCACTCTCCAATATGAATTAACTGAGGATTGGATCAAGCGTGTAGAAGAGGCCACAGAGGGTCGGGTAAAAATCAAGCATTATCCAGGTAGCCTGTTGGGCGACTATACTTCCCAGGCAGAAGCCGTTGCCAGTGGTGCTCAGGATCTCGCTATTATCTGGCCGACCACCAACGTCGCAGGGCCTGGCGCAGATGTTTACATGTTGGGATATGTCTATCGTAACTGGGATGAGTTCAGCAAAGGTATGCTCGGTTGGATGTACGACCTCCACAAAGACCTGTTCAAGGATATCAATTGGGAAATCCTGGGAACCCTGCCTGACGGCTTCCTGACCATCGTTTCCACCAAGAAATTCGATCCGATGCCAGGTCCGAAAGATGTAAAAGTAAGACTGATGCCGACCGAACTGCTTCAGGTTCGTTTCAAGGAACTGGGTTTCTCTACGCTCAGCATGCCTTACAGCGAATTCGTCCCGGCTCTGAGCCTTGGTACTGTTGACGCCGGTGGTAACGCTGCCTGGTCCGAAGGCTGGTACACTTACAAAGATGTCATCAAGTACATCTATGACGCTCGTGACATGACCTCGACAACCTTCCTGATCATGAATAAAGACCTGTTTGCTTCTCTGTCAGAAAAAGACCAGAAGGCTATTTCTGAAGTCAGCGCCGAGTGGTCCAAGAACAACTTCGCCGCTATCCAGAAAGAGAACGAAAAATATCGCAAGCAGCTGATCGAGCATGGCATCGAGATTATCAGTTACACCGATGAGCAGTGGCTGGCAAACGGTAAGATCAGTCGTGAAAAAGAATGGCCCTTCATGGAAAGCAAGATCGGCAAAGAAAAGATGGATATCATCCGTAAAAACGCCACACCACTAGAGTAGTTTTTTCCGCAGCCAGCTTCCGGCTCTGATTGCCGGGAGCTGGCAATTATCGCTCCCCTGCTGCGTCTTTTTGGATAGAGGTGCAAACAGAGGATAAAGAAAAGGCTGGAACAGCTTAAGGTCTTTGGTGAAAACAGCGGCTGGGGTCGGTAGTAATCGACAATAGCCAATTTCTAAAGGCAGTATCATGATTGAATCAATCAAGTCCATATTTAGTCTCGTGGCGAAGAGTTTAGATTTTATAGAACGATATCTGTTGATATTGGCATATCTGGTCATACCGATACTGATTCTCGCTCAGGTTATGAGCCGGTATCTGATGACAACAGCGGTTATCGGTATCGAAGAAGGCTGCCTTCTGATTGTTGCCTATGTCTATTACATCGGCGCAGCACATGCGTTGAAGACAAAGAGTCATATCACTGTTAAAGCTCTACATTTATTTCCTATTACACCCAAAGTTCGAAAAATTATCAGTTGTGCCGCCACTGTGTTTGGTTTTATCTGCGCGACCCTTATCTCCTGGTACATTATGAAGTACTTCCTCTTTGTATCAAAATCACCCGCTATGTTTACGCCATTTCACTTCAGAAAAGTGTATTACGTGGCAGGTCCGGCCATCGGCTGGACACTGATTTTTGTCTATTCACTGGTTGATGTGATCAATATGTTCAAAAAAGACGACGAATTGGAGGGAGAATAGCATGATTACCCAACTGATGATTGTTTTTGCAGTGATGGTTTTTCTCATGCTGCTCGAAATCCCTATCTTTTATGCCTTCGGTCTAGGAACACTCGCTTTAATCTTTCTACACGATATCGATCCTAGTTGGGCGTTTTCCGGCGCCTTCGACATGGTGCAGAGCTTTGTCTTTTTGTGCCTACCGCTCTATATCCTGCTGGGGATTCTGGTCGATGCCACTGGGGTTGCCACCCGTCTTTGTGACTGGTTTATTTCTCTGGTCGGTCGCTTCAGGGGAGGCCTCGGAGTCGCGGTTGTACTAACCAATGCCCTCTTCGGAGCTATTTCCGGAGCATCCTTGTCTGCTCTGGCTGGAATTGGTAGTGCCCTGCTACCGAGTATGGAAAAAGAGGGTTATCCTAAATCTTACAGCATCGCTCTGTTGATCCCCTCGGCCACTCTGTCACTGATGATCCCTCCGAGCGCCGGAATGATCATTTTTGGCTACATGGGTAAAATTCCGATTACCTACTGCTTTTTGGCACCGTTACTTCCCGGTGTGATCATGACCTTCCTGCTGATAACTGTCCATCTGGTCATGTGCAGGAGAATCGACACAATCAAGGTCAGTGATCAGGCAACGATTAAGGAGCAGGTGAAAGAAATATCGCGGACCAGCAAGAGGGCGGGTTGGGCTCTGGTGATTCCCGTGCTTTGCCTCGGTGGTATCTATGCCGGTATCTACACTCCGACTGAAGCTGCTGCAACCACCACCGTATATACTATCCTGATCGGTTTTTTCATCTACCGAACTCTTACGGTGAAAAAATTTAAAAACCACCTGCTCGCTGCAGCATCGACAACATCAAGTATTGTCATCCTTATCTTTATCTTCTCTGCCTTGAGTAAGGTTTTCATTATTGCCCAGGTTTCCGAAGCAATGCTGGAGCTGATGCTGGCAATTTCCGCCAACCCGGTTATTCAGCTGCTTCTGCTCAACCTGATTCTGTTCATCATGGGCATGATCATGGATGACAGCTCTGCCATTATGATCTCAGCTGTCGTACTTCTTCCCGTGGCCAAGAGCCTGGGTATCGATCCTTACCATTTTGCCGCCATGACCAGCGTCAATCTGGCAATGGGTATTATCACCCCGCCGGTTGCTGCCCTGTTATACCTGGGAGGGCATATTGCTCAATTACCGGTGAATCAGTACATCAGGCCAGTCATGATGTATCTCTTGTTTGCAATGTTGCCGACCCTGCTTTTAACCATGTTTATCCCAGCACTTTCAACTTATCTACCAGCTCTGTTCATGAGTCTGAGATAAGGTGTTGGCGGGAGAAGAACGACAGGAAACATCGCATTGTGTGAATAACGACTTACCATTCTGAGGAAAAGAATATGTATTGGACCTGGCCAAAAGAAGAGATTAGCAACCGCCTTGAGAAGTGCCGGGCACAGATGCAGGATACCGGTCTTAAGGGCATGGTCTTAACTGATGAGCATAACGTAACCTATTTTACCGGTTTTCGTACTCATGCTCCCTGGACCACCTACACAAGAACTGCCTGGTACTTTCTACCGGTTGCTGGAAAGCCCGTTCTTTTGCTTCAGAATATGATGACACCTGATGCAAAAAAGAAAACACATGGCTGTGATGTCGTTAGTTACTCTGGGCTCTATGGAACCGACCTGAGTAAGGTCACAGAAATTATGAGTTCCCTTGGCATGGCTGAAGGGAAAATCGGCTGGGAATTAGGTTACGAGCAGCGCCTTGGAATTCCATATCTTGAGTTTGAAGAATTGCGTAAGCAGATGGATAAATGCCAGTTTGTCGATGGTACCGATATTATCTGGAGCCTTAGACTGGTTAAATCGGAATTCGAGATTGAATGCATAAGAAAGGCCTGCGACGCGACCAGCTTTGCGCTTGATAAGGTTTTCACAACAATGCATGAAGGGATGAAAGAGACAGAGATAGTTAGAAGTCTTTTCTCCTACATGATGGAGCTGGAGCCGACAAACCGGGATTTTCTCTCATTGCAACCGAGAGGGGTAATTATGACAGGATCAGCAATATAGGCTCAGATCGCAAAATAGAGAAGGGGGATCTGGTCTGGGTAGACTGCGGTGCAATCTACAAGGGCTATTGGGCAGACTTCGGCCGTGCCGGGATTGTTGGGCCTGTTGATCAGGAGAGAAAAGAGTATCAGGCATGTGTTCACGACGTGACAATGAAAGCCATAAAAAGTATTAAGCCCGGACTCACAGCCGCTGATCTTGCCGAAGCCTGCATTGATGCGCTGGTTGAGTATGGGTTTGATCCCTCATCGTTTGATTGCGGTCGCATGGGCCATGGCATGGGCTTCATGAGTACCGAACCACCATCGATCACCTTGCAGGACAAGACGGTTCTTCGTGAGGGGATGATCATCAATGTCGAGCCAGGGTTCGTCAAGGACAATGGGGTCTTTAACATTGAAGAAGATGTTGTTGTTACCAAAGATGGTGCTGAAGTTCTCTCAGGAGCCAAAAGAACACTCTATGAAATAAGTTGCTAAGAGGGGATTTAGTGAAATGACTGCAGAAACTGTTAGAGCATTCTGTACTTCTCTCGAAGATGAGGTGGTTGCTTTTACGCAGGAGCTTGTGCGGATAAAAAGCTATACCCATGACGAAGGGGATATCGTCCGATTTATTTCCAAGAAAATGAAATCATTAGGGTACGACGAGGTTATTCTTGACGATTTTGGAAATGTTGCAGGCCGGATAGGCAATGGTGATACGACCGTTTTGTTTGATTCTCATTGCGATACCGTCGCAGTCAATGATCCCGACGAATGGATAACTGACCCATTCGGGGGTGAAATCATTGATGGCAAGATCTATGGTCGTGGATCTGTTGATATGAAAGGCGCTATCGCCGCGACCATTTATGCTGGCTATGCCATTAAGCAGCTCTCTCTTCATGAAGGGAAAACGGTCTACGTCTCATGTTCGGTTCTTGAAGAGGACGTAGAGGGGGAAGCTCTTCTCCATCTGTGTGAAAAAAACAGCATTAATCCAGATTATGCCGTTATCTGTGAGCCGAGTTCTTTAAATCTGGCCCTTGGGCACAGAGGCAGGGCGATGTTAACGATTAGTGCTGAAGGTGTGTCTGCTCATGGCAGTTCTCCCGAACTTGGTGTCAATGCCATCTATAAAGTGAAAAACATCATAGGGCGTATTGAAAATCTTCAAGCTGATCTTTTAGCAGATGACGAGGCTGGCTCTGTAACTTTAAGTCATTTTGAAAGTAGGGCGGTTTCCCTTAACGCGGTCCCTGACTATTGTAAGCTCTATCTCGATAGGCGTTTAGAAATGGGTGAAACAGAGGAAACGGTAACGAGGGAAATGGATGCATTGGTCGAGGGAATAGACGCAAAGTGGGACATTTTGGACATAACTGACAAAACTTGGACAGGTAAAGATGTCTCCTGCAAGGCGTTTTTTCTAGCGTGGGAATTGAAGCGAGATCATCAATTGGCACGTGCGGGCATTGCTGCATTCAATGACGCTACCGGAAGTGATGCAACCCTATTCAAGTGGAACTTTTCGACTAACGGGTTTGCCACCGCCAGCAAGCTAGGGATTCCTACTATTGGTTTTGGTCCTGGTAACCCCGCTCTGGCGCATTGCAGGGATGAATACTGTGACGCTGCGGAGATTGTTGAAGCGATGAAGTTTTATACCTCACTGGTAACAAGGCTGGATTAAGGACGATAGCTTAAACAGCATGCAGATAATATCATTTTGAAGGAGTTTTTTGTGAATCTGAATAATACGAACGAGTGCAAATATCTCGATGCAGATCTGAAAGAATATGCTCTCTGCGATTTTTTAACGAAAGAGAGTGCTGAAAAAGTTAAGGCATTTGTACAGACGCAGCAAGATTATCACATGACCCCATTGGTCAGCCTTGCGTCCCTTGCACAGAGGTTCGGGGTCAAAAAGGTTTATGTAAAAGACGAATCGAAGCGCATGAGGATGAATGCTTTTAAAGTTGTTGGCGTTCTGTACAGCGTTGCGCGCTTGATCTGTGAAAAGTTTGATCTCGATATCAGTGAAATCACATTTGATGATCTGATGAAGGAAGAACTGAATAGTAAAATCAGAGAATTGGTTTTTATCGCTGCAACAGACGGAAACCACGGCAAAGGCCTGGCCTGGGTTGCCAGCAAACTGGGTTGCCAATGTACTATTTACATGCCCAAGAACACGACAGATGCCAGAGTTGAAGCGATTGAGCAGTTTGGTGCCAGTGTCACAGTGACAGAAGAAAACTATGACAATACATTGAATATTGTTGTTGAGAAAGCTGCCGAAAATGGCTGGTTACATGTACAGGATCAGGCGTGGGAAGGTTATACCAAAGTGACCAACCTGATTTCTGAAGGCTATACAATTATAGCTGACGAAGCATTACGCCAGATGAACGAAGATGGTGTCCAGCAGCCGACACATATCATTCTTCAGGCGGGCGCTGGGTCCTTTGCTTTTGGCTTTCTGGGTTACTACGCGAACGTTTTTGAGAACAGCAAGCCCTATATGGTCATCGCTGAAGCTGAAAATGCTGCTTGCTATTACGACTCAGCACTCAATGGCGGGTTTGCTACTGTCGAGGGCGATCTGGAAACCGTTATGGCAGGATTATCCGTGGGATCACCTAATATTGTGGCATGGGAATACCTGAAAACGATCGTTGAGGGTTTTGCAAGCTGTGCCGACAAAATAGCTGCAAGAGGCATGAGAATTCTCTCGAGCCTATGGGGGAAGATACGAGGATAATCTCTGGCGAGTCTGGGGCTTTGGGGCTTGGACTGCTATCGATGGCTTGTCAGGCTGGCGAATATAATGACATCAAAAAAATGATGGGTATTGATGAAAACAGTGTGGTCTTACTGGTGAACACTGAAGGTGATACCGACCCGGTCGTTTATGAGCAAATTGTCTGGGATGGAATGCTACCGCTTGGAGTAGAGGGATAACCTTATGTCAATTACACGTGTGGAAACAAAACAACGGATGAGCAGAGCTGTCATCCATAACGGAACAATTTATCTATGTGGTCAGGTTGCAGCAGATGCAACCAAGGATATTAAAGAGCAGACCCAGACAATGCTGGACAAAGTTGATCTGCTACTGGAGCAGGCTGGCAGCGATAGAGAGCATATCCTTTCGGCAACGGTTTATATCAAAGATATGAGCCTGGTCTCTCAAATGAATGAAGTTTGGGATCGTTGGGTTCCTGAAGGTCATGCTCCTGCACGTGCATGTGTACAGGCGAGTATGGCAAGAGAAGCGTTGTTGGTCGAAATTTCGGTCGTTGCAGCGGTGATAGCTGATTAGTTTCTGTCCGGAAACCGCCCTTTTCGACAATCTCTGCGTCAATCTGCATATTTGATTGTGCGGCGTATAGTATTATGCCTCCGCTCAAATCCTTAACCTTGCCGAAAATTGCTGGTTTTCAATCCTGAAACGGAAATAGCCCCATCCGGACTTTCCGGATGGGGACTATTTAGTTGAATTGCAAAATTATACTAAGGGGAGTAGACGTGATTGATTTAACATTACAACCAGAAACCATAGAGAAGAACGCGGCTTATTGTCGCGAAAAAGGGATTTCACTGCCGACCTTCGAGATGATGCGTCATCCTGGAAAGGTTCCGGCCAAGATTAAGGAACGTCTCAGGTCAACAGGTCTTTGGGATCTCGACTCAGCCAACCTTTACCGCATTTCATGGCAGAATGAAGCCAAGGATAAAGGCGGCCTTTACAGTGGAGTCAACCATATCGTCCTGCCGCCGGAATTGACCGGTTGTAAAGCCAACATTATCATGCTGACAGGCCGCTGGTTCCCAACTGGATCACATAAGGTTGGAGCGACCTATGGTTGCCTGGCTCCACGTCTGGTTACCGGACAGTTTGATCCTCAAAAAACTAAAGCTGTATGGCCATCAACCGGCAACTATTGTCGTGGTGGTGCCTATATCTCAGCTCTGCTGGCAAGTAATGCTATTGCCATACTTCCTGAAGAGATGTCTAAAGAGCGTTTCGAATGGCTCAATGAAATTGCCGGTGAAGTTATTGCTACACCAGGTTGCGAGTCAAACGTTAAAGAGATTTTCGACAAGTGTTGGGAACTGCGTGAGTCTGGCCAGGATCTGCAGATTTTCAACCAGTTTGATGAGATGGGTAACCCGATGTGGCACTACTCTGTCACTGGTAATGCCGTTGAAACCTTGCTCGAAAAATACCTGACCGGTAACAAGCGTCTTGCCGCTTATGTTGCTTCCTCCGGTTCTGGCGGAACCTTAGGTGCAGGTTACTATCTCAAGCGTAAATTCCCACGCTCACAGGTTGTTGCTGCTGAAGCGCTACAGTGCCCGACTATGCTCTACAATGGTTTTGGTGGTCACCGCATCGAAGGTATCGGCGACAAGCATATTCCATGGGTCCACAACTGCAAAGAAACCGATTTCTCCATCGGTGTTGATGACGAGGCGCCAATGCGCTTACTCCGCCTTTTCAACGAAGAGGTTGGTCGCAAGGCACTGATCGAAGATGGTGTCAGCAAAGAGCTGATCGACCAGCTTGATCTGCTTGGTATCTCTGCTGTTGGCAATATGATTGCTGCGATTAAGTACGCTAAATACAACGAGCTGACCGAAGATGATTACCTCGTTTCTGTCGCTACCGATTCCATGCAGCTGTATGGCTCACGCCTTGGTGAGCTTGAGCAGGAGCGTGGTGCTTACACCGAAACCGATGCCCAGCGTGATATTGCACTGCTGAATGCGGTTACAATTGACCATACCAAAGAGCTGTCTTACTACGATAAAAAGTCGATCCACAACCTTAAATACTACACCTGGATTGAGCAACAGGGACGTAATGTCGAAGAGCTGAATGCTCAGTGGTACGACAACGATAACTACTGGTTCCCGATGTTTGATCAGATTGACGAGATTGATGGTTTGATCAATGAATTTAACGATCGCGTCGGCTTGTTGTAATTCGACGTTATTGAAGCCGCTGTAAGCCCCATATTATTGTAGTGATGTTATGGGGCTTAATTTGAAAACTCTGAAGGGACGCTGTTCTTAGTGCTGCAGGTGGAGAGTGCCCGTATACGTTAGTTGTTGATTGTTGAACACTGGTAAAACAAAGAACCCGGACAGAAATTATATCTGTCCGGGTTCTTTATATTTAGACCTAAAAGATCATCCGTTCTTTTCAGAGAAAAAATTTTCTCTAGCCGGTGTAAAGGCCTGGCAAAAAGAGCGAAAGCTGAGGGATGAAGGTAACGATGAAAACCATAGGCACGTGACCCAGCATGAGGAATTTCATCGTTGGAGAAAAATATTTCTCTAAAGGAAGTTTGGAAACGCCACCAGCCATATAGAGAAGCGGGGCGCAAGGCGGGGAAATATTTCCCAGGCCAAGGTTGGTTGCAACGATTGCCGCAAAGTGAACTGGATCGACACCAATCTTTTGAATGACAGGCATCAGAATAATCGCCGCGAGAACACCACCAGAGACATCATCGATAATCATACCCATGAAGAAGAGCAGGGCATTAATGATCAAGAGTAAAACGATTTTATTGTCAGAGATCGACAGTAGCATGTCAGCAAACTGATTCGGGATCTGCGCAAGGATCATTCCTCGACTCATGATAAACAGGAAGAACAGGAGGATCACAACCGATCCTGTTAACGTCGCAGCATCAAGTGTTGCATTGAATAAATTGCGGAAGTTTAAACCACGGTAGATGAGGAAACCAACGACAATGGTGTAAACAAAGGCGACAGCGCCAGCCTCTGTTGGAGTACAAATGCCAGTATAGATGCTGCCCAGAACAATGATCGGCATCATCAGAGCGAAGAATCCTTCGCGCCCTGTTTTGACAACTTCTTTAGCTGCTTCTGGATAGGAAACCTGAGGGGCAACCTTAACCTCATCATTGTTTCTGACAAACCAGTAGTTCAGTACACAGTAGACAACCGCCAGAATAATCCCTGGAATGATGGTTGCTAAAAAGACCTTGGCCACTGATTGGCGTGTTGCAATGGCGAAAACAATCATTGGAATACTGGGTGGAATCAGGAAGGCCAGAACCGAAGATACCGCGACAAGACCCGTTGCATGGCCGATAGGATAGCCTTCTCTGACCATTCTTGGGATCATGATCTTGCCGATGGCGGCAATTGCGGCAGCGGCACTTCCTGAGATCGCACCGAACAGGGCGCAACTGAGAACAGTCACGGCACCCAAGCCTCCTTTCCTCCGGCCGACAAAAGCATTAACAAAGTTCAGCAGCCGCTCAGACAATCCGCCTGTGCCCATCAAGGTTCCAGACAGAACAAACAGTGGGATCGCCAGCAAAGAGAAGGCTGCAACCTGAGAGTAACCATAGGCCGCGTGAAAGGAGATATCTGTTCCACTCAGTCCACCGTAAAGCAGAGCACCGATTCCAAAACAGAAACCAACTGGAACTTCTGCCAACAGTAGCACGATGATAACCGCCATCATAATGAGAAATGAGCTCATGCTTCATCTCCTTTCTTGTTGAACAGTGAAGTCAGCTGCTGACTTTCTGAAATGAATTGGAGAACAAAATAGACTCCGGTCAAAACAAAACCGGTGACCATACTAAAATCCCACAGGGCTTTGGAGTAGCCATATAAGGACTTTTACGACCGATACCAAAATTAAACATGGCATGTTTCTGGGCGTAATAACCAAATATGCAGGTGGCGATCAGGCATAGAACCGTTCCGAAGATACGGATGAAACAGATGATTTTCGGATTATTGAAAATCAGACTAATGATCCCCCCGGTAATATGGTCACGCTCCCGTGTCGCATTGGTCATGCCTAAAAAGTAAACCCACAGGCCGAGCATCGGAGCCAGCTCCTCAATGCCGAGGAAGGGACTTTGAAGCACATAACGCATAAAGACCTGTGCTGCCATCAAAAAACCCAAAGCAATTGAAAGCAAAACTGTTGCCCAGCGAAAGAGAAGAGCAAGTTTTTTCTCCAGATTATAAAACCATGCGAGGGCCTTTATGGGGACTTCAGGGATCGCTGTTACATGTTGGATGACAGAGGGAATCGCTGCTTTCCCTGTTGCGGCCTCCAGTTCAACACCGTTATGCGGTTCGTGAACTTCAATATCCATTTGTTTCATGGAAATGTCTCCAGACTGAGAATCAAAAGTTAAGGCCGCAGAGAGAGTTGATTTCCTGCGGCCTTAGAAGAAGTCATTCGGTTAGCGTTTGATTCCTGCGATATTAAGAATTTCAGCCATTTTATCTTTGCCGATCATCTTTTCCACGAGAGGGATCTCTGTCTCCAGGACTGTTTGTTTGTATGTATCATGCTGATCTTTGCTCAGTTCGATGATTTTTAAGCCTGAATCCTCAATCTTCTTTCTCCAGTCTTCGTTACTTTTCTTCGATGCTGCCCATGACCAGTCTATGACTTCATCTGCTGCTTGCAAAAGAGCTTTGTGCTCCTTTTCTGGCAGGCTATTCAACCAGGCAGTGTTACAGAAAAAGAATGTCTGCTCAAAGTGTTCCTTGGTATAGACATAGGCTTCAAGAACATCGCGGAACATCATGACTTCTGATAACGGAGAATAGGCGCGACCATCAATGGCACCGGTTTGCAGTGCAGTGTAAACTTCAGAGAAGGCCATAGGAACAACAGAGAATCCCAGAGCCTGATAGCGTGAAATACCCATTGGGAAAGGAGGAACGCGCATTTTAAAACCTTTGGCATCCGCAGGAATATTAACCGGAGGGGTCAATCCTTTGCGTACGACAAAGCCAGTAAATCCTGTTGGAATTGTGCCCAGGCTGGTTAACCCAAGGTGGTTGTACATGTTCTGGTAGAGATCATCAAGTGCCCCACCTTTACCGTAGATTTTTTTGGCCATATCCCAATCTTCGGCAATAAAGCCAAAATTGGAAATATCGAGCCGAGGATCAAGCTCAGAGAGAGCCCAACCAAAGTTGATATGCAGAGCCCCAGCCATTGTCTGGTCAACCTGAGATGCCCAGTCCCCCAATGCGCCTGCAGGATGATACTGAAAATTAAATGCATTACCTGACAGTTCCTGTGCCCGATCCATGAATTTTTCCGATATCTGATGGAAAACATGATCCGTTGGCATAACATGACCCATGATGACTGTAGTGGCAGCATTTGCTGCCCCGCAGAAAATCAATCCGGCCAGTAGAGTCGTGACGAAAAACTTCATCGTGGATGTTACAGTTTTGCTTTTTGTGATCCTCATGAAACGTCTCCTTCTCTTTACATTGGGGGTGGGGGGTATAATACTGTTTTGCAATGTTGATCCTAGATATATCAGTGATATATTTTTATGTCAAGGTTTTCTTCCAGATTGATTCCTTTATCTTTTAATTATTAAAAGATTACTTTTATCAGTAGGTTATCTTCATACTGGGTCGTTCTTATTGATATCAATAGTCATCCTATATTGAAAATTGAGACAATTATTTTATTGAGGATTAATAATCGTTGCGATCAGTAAGAGGCCGCTGAAGGCTTATGGTGATGAACAATTATGAGCATTGCTGGTGGATGAAAAAAACGATGTATGATTCAATGATCTGACAAGAATTAAGCCAGTATCTGCGGGGGCGTAAACATTAGATGGGGTGTCCCTTCAGCTTTCAGACATCAGGGACTTAAACACTATATCGATCTGCCGGAGGTGTAGTCCTGGGGGAAACCGAACGACTGCTTTACCATATCCATATGGGAGAGAATAACTTGCTTACGGAATTCTTCGGCTGCATTTGGATCTTGTTTGGATAGAATCTGAATCGTCTGTTCGATTTCATTGATTTCAGAATTAACAAGGCTGGCGAATCCTGTACGATCAAAGATCAACGACCAGAGACGTTGAGTTTGATAATAGAGGTAATCGGATATTTCCTGTAGCGATGTATTGTGCGCAGCATTTGACAGAACACGTCTGAAGTCGAGGTCGATCTGAACCAGAGCTTCTCTGTCGTTGCTGTTGAGTAGAGCAGTACAGCGCGATTTGATGACTTCAAGTTGAGCAAGTTCATCCTCTGTTATCTGGGATGCAGCCAAGCGGCCGATCATTCCTTCAATCGGTAGTCGAACCAGATAAACTTCACTGAGCTGGTGAAATTCTGCTTTTGTCACCATAATACCGGCCCGGGGCATAATAGTGACCAACTTTTCCCAGTCCAGGCGTAAAAAGGCTTCACGAACCGGTGTCCGGCTAACACCAAATTCCGTCGCAATCGCCTTTTCATTGAGCATGGCTCCAGGCTCATATTCGAAGAAAAGGATACGTCGTTTAATTTCTTTATAAATGTCTTTTTTCATAATTGCTCGGCTTATTATGTCATTTTGAATGAAGCGTATTTTTAATATATCAAGATTTTCGGCGTAGACTATCTGCGAAATCAATTTCAGGCAAGTTAATTTCTTTGTGAACTAAAAATAAACGTCAACTCAGCCCTTTGGATACTTAAAAACCAACCTTCATATCACAGAAAAACTGACCTAGAACTTGTCTTATCTCATAGTAAATCCACAGTTGGCCTAACAATAAAAAATACTGAAGAACGACAATGATATTTAATTTACTCTTGACAAGAAGTAATATCACAGATATATCAGTAAACGACACAGTAAATATCAGCCAGGTGGATTGAGTTTGTAAATGGGTGGTTCTGTCTGCTGCCATGTCTGAAAGGCGCTAGACTTTGTACTGATAACTTCAGGAAAGCACAATAAACAGAACCGCGAGAAAAGACCACACAACAGGAGGAATGAATGGCCAACGTATTTGAAGAACGCGTACAGAAGTTTCAAAAAGAGTTGGCGGCAAAAGGGATCGATATTGCCGTCATTACTCACCCTGACAGTGTCTATTACTTTTCCGGATTCTGGGGTTACCTAGAGATGGATTTCGGTCGTCCTACTTTAGTTGTCATTCCTAAAGATGGTGACTGCTCTCTGATTACTCCGGGGCTTGAAGCTGCTATGGCTGAAGAAATGACCTGGATAAAGGATATCCGTCCATGGACTGATGGCCATGATGGTGAGTGGGGAACACCACTGCAAAATATCTTTAATAAGTATCAGAATGCCCGAGTTGGTACGGAGCGGGATAAGATTCATCCGATCATTTCCAACTTTATGCAAGAGAACCTGTCATGTGGTTCTTATCACGATGCCTCCGTCATTCTCGGAGAAATGCGCATGGTGAAAACGCCACATGAACTGGACATTATGCGTCAGGCTGGACAGGTTGACATCGCCATGTGTGAAGCGGCCATTGAAGCTATTATTGAAGATGTTCCTGAGTATGAGATTACTTTGGCTGTTATGGCCGCAGGAACAAGGAAAGCTGCTGAATTTTTGACTGATACAGGCCCCGAAAGACTCTATACGCCAATGATTCATGCACTGCAGGTTATGCAAACAGGTGGCGATCTCCATATGGTTCACAGGCGTCCGACCATTAAAAAAGTCAAGCCGGGCGAATCAATCTATCTCTGCTTTTGCGGCATGATGGATTTCAAAAATATCAAACTTGGCTTCGACCGTCAGTATTATCTGGGATCATGCACACAAGAAGAAGAGCGCATTTACGATATTGCCATTAAAGCACAGAAGGCAGCACTGGATCATGTCCGCCCGGGAGTTACGGCTGAATCAGTTAATGCTGCAGCAGTTGAAGTTTATCAGGAAGAAGGTTTTGGTGTGTGTTATCGGACAGGCCGTGGAGTCGGTTTCTCCAATCTTGAGCGTCCTGAATTTAAAATCGGCGATCAAACCATCCTGCAAGCTGGTATGACATTCGCGTGTGATGGCGCCGTTTCGATTCCGAACGGTGGGCCTGCTGGTCGTGTCGGTGATTCCATCATAGTGACTGAGGATGGCTTTGAATATATCACTCCATTCCCGAAAGAAAAATTGAGGATTCTGTAGCGTCCTCAATCCAGCCGTCACAGCCCCTCTTGCCAGGGAGGGGCTGTGATGCTTATTCACCGACCAAACAATCAGATAGGCATGGAGATTTCGATGAAAACTCTAAGAAAAGAAACCCTGTTAAATATTGTTGATGAATTTCCTACGTTTACTTTTGACCAGGAAATTTTGGAGGAACTGATTGATCCAAAGTTGGGTGTTATCACGGCTTTTGGTGAAATTCTCAATGAGATTGAGACCTTAATGGCGCTTGATTTGGGAGAAATTGGTCTGGCAGACGGTTCTCTTCCTTTGGAGGGCTCTGATGAATAAAGATATTCTGTCTTATTCTGCTGGTGAATTGTCGAGTCTTCTTAAAAGTAAGGAAATTTCACCTGTTGAGCTGACTAAAGCTCATCTTGATGAAATCGATTCTGCAAACAGTCACAATCCGATGTACATCACTGTCACGCATGAGTTTGCCCTTCAACAGGCCGAAGCTGCGGAAAAAGAAATTCTCAATGGCGATTATGCTGGTCCACTCCATGGAATCCCATTTGCCTGTAAAGATCTGTTTTTCACCAAAGGAATCAAGACCACTGGGGGATCGAAAGTTTTAGCCGATTTCTACCCTGAATATAATGCTCGTACAATTGAGATGCTTTATAAATCTGGCGCTATTCTGCTCGGTAAAACTAATCAACATGAGTTTGCCTACGGTGCGACGGGTGAAAATCCCCACTATGGGACTGTTTCTAATCCTTATGACGAACGTCGCAATGCCGGAGGCTCAAGCAGCGGATCCGCCGCTGCGGTCGCATCCAACACGGCAGTCTTTGCTTTGGGATCAGATACCGGTGGTTCGGTTCGCGCCCCTTCTGCTTTGTGCGGCGTTGTCGGGCTGAAACCAACCTACGGTAAGGTTAGTCTTCACGGTGTTGTGCCCTACTGCTGGTCGCTCGACCATTTTGGTGTCTCAACAAAATCTGTATTTGATGCGGCAGCAGTGATGGATGCTGTCACCCCAAAGGCAGGATCAAAGGCGATTGATTCTCTGAATGAGTGTTGTAAAGGCATGAAAGTAGGGATCCCGCGTGATTTTTTCTATGACCATGTCGAACCAGAAATACTTGAAAGAACTCTTTCTGTTATTGACGCTCTGGCTGACAGTGGTTGTGACATAGTCGATGTCGAAACTCCGCGTCTCGATTATTCACGTACCGTTTCACTGCTGATTCAACTCCCCGAAGTTCTGTCCTACTTCAGTCGTTATTTCAAAGATAAAAAAGACCTCTTCGGGGCTGACATGATGGCTGGTATGGCTGTTGGACAGTTCATCCTTTCTGAGCATTATGTCAGAGCGAAAAGAATCGTTGAATATTACAAATCCCAAGTGAATCAGCTTTTTACCGATGTTGATTTTCTTTTGACTCCGTCCTGTCCTATTGGAGCGCCTTTACTTGATCTGGTCAACGTAACAACAGAAGGACATAGTGAAGCGAAAGGGAATGCAATTACCCGCTTTACCAGTTTCTTCAACATGACCGGTAACCCGGCCATATCAGTTCCCACAGGATTAAATCACCTGGGCTTACCGATGGGAGTTCAACTCGTCGGAAAGCATTATCAGGAAAGCCAAGTTCTGCAAATTGGTCATGCCGTTGAAAATATCGTCAGTGACCTGAAACAGAATAAACGGGAGGTTGTGCATGTCTGAACTCAGGGAAATAAACTCAAAGTCTGTTGATGTTGTTTATGACGTTGGAAGTCATTGGCGTGCCCGGATTGGGTATGTCCTTCTGGCGATGGAACAGACAATTCAAAACGACGTTTATCGGTTGACTCCTCCTGGTGTTGGATCTTTTTTCACCCGGGTGACGATGCCTAACGCTGTCACCGTAAAAAATTTAATGGCTGTCGCAGAAGATCTGCCACGGGCAGCTTCCTTGATCCTGCCAGAACTGACACTTGATGCCATTACTTACGCCTGTACTTCAGGAAGTCTGGTGATCGGAGAAGAAAGAGTCAAAGAACTTCTGAACCAAGGAGCACCTGGAGCAAAAGCAAGCTCATTGGTCACAGGAGCCATTCGTGCTCTGCATACGCTGGATGCCAAGAAAGTTGTTCTGGCAACTCCATATTTGGATGAAATCAATACCCTTGAATATGACTATTTCAATAAACGAGGGTTAGAAGTTCTCGATATACAGGGTCTCAATATCACAAATGATGAAGATATCGCCCGAGTGTCGCCCGAATTCATGAGGGATTTTGCTCGAAGTGTTGACCGTCCCGATGCTGATGCTGTGTTCATCAGCTGTGGAGCATTGCGAGTTCTCGACATTATTGAAGATTTGGAACAAGCCCTTGGGAAACCGGTTGTTACCAGTAATCAGGCTTTGATTTGGGATGCTCTGAGACTGGCAGGAATCGATGACAAGCTGGACCGATTTGGGACCTTGTTCAAAAAGTACTGATTTAAGTTCGGTTCTCATGGTGAGAGCCAAAACACCAACCATGGATAAAGTGAGAAAGAAGAAAATGTCGAAAAAATGGGAGTTATTGTATCTGGGGCAGGACGACTGCGTAAAAGCTGGTGGAACCAACATGAGTGGCACCATGCGAGCCACAGAGCGTTCATTTTTCCTTCACGGCATGGGAGACTTCATTCAGCCAGGTAAACCGGTTATTCGCTGGGGTGGTCCCGAAACAGAAGAAACAACAGGTCGAGTTATGTCGATGCCATGCTTTTTGGGCGGAGAAGACTACAAGGACGAATTGAGAAACAAAGGCCTGCTCGGCCCAATCAACACGACTGGCATCAAGTTTATCCCCAGTCGTCCCCACAACCCGTCAAAGCATGGTTTGCCACGGGCAACAGCTTTAATCATTATCCTTGATCCTGAAACTTTGATTCCGGTTTGCGTTATGGATGGTGCTATCGCCAGTGCCATGCGTACCGGTGCTGCTTCTGGTGTCGCTGCTAAATATCTGGCTAATCCAGGATCCGAAGTTATGGGATTGGTCGGTGGCAGTGTTCAGGGACGGACTCAGTTAATGGCGATCAAAGCAGGTGTTCCAAATTTGAAAGTCTGTAAAATCTATGACCTGCACAAAAAGACTTCTGAAAAATTTGCGGCCGAAATGTCTGAAACAGTCGGTATGGAAATTGTCCCTGTCGATAGTGCCGAAGAAGCATTCCGTGACTCCGATGTTATCAGTACTGCGACCATGGCACGTGAGCCATACGTCAATCCTGAATGGTATAAAAAAGGCGCTTTCCACGCCGAGATTTCATTCTGGGATACTCCTCCTTCAGCGTTGCCGGTATTTGACCAGATCTATGTAGATGACTGGTATCACGTAAAGCATCACGGTGTTGATGTCAGTTGGCGTGCTGTTCGTGATGGCTTTATTGAAGAAAGTGCTATTACCGGTAACTTCGGTGAGGTTGTCACTGGTAAGAAGCCAGGCCGTAGCAATGCTGACGAGAAGATTTTCTTTAACCCGATCGGCATGGGGATTCATGACCTGTCTGAAGCTTATCGTGTCTTTCAATCTGCTGATGCTAACGGCGTTGGGCAATGGGTGTCTTACTTTGACAAACCTGACGAGTGGTTGAATCATCTTCAATTTTAGTCAGGATGATTGTTCCTGATGCATGATGTTCCAGGCAGTACTCAGAACTATGGGTACTGCCTGTTCGTTCATATGCAGTACGGAGACTATATGGACTATTCTGTTAAAAAAAGGGATTAAGCCTATGCAACAGAACAAACAGCAAACGAAGGCAACTCTTTTTGGTGTTGCTGCTGTTCTTCTTTGGAGTACTGCTTTTGCTTGCAATCGCAGTCTGGCTGAACAGATTGGTCCGATAACAGCTGCTGCTGGTTTTCACTCTATCGGTGGGTTGGTTGGACTGTTGTTGTTATGGAAAAAAAACAAACTGCAACAGCTGAAAAACTTGCCCCTGTCTTATCTGGTCAGTTGTGGCACATTTTTTGTGATGAGCCAGACCTGTATCTTTTTGGCAATCGGCTGGTCAACCACGCGCCACCAAGCTGTTGTCACCAGTCTGGTTTATTATCTCTGGCCTTGCTTGATTTTACTTTTCTCCTTGCCGATTCATAAACAGCGTGCGCGTTTCATATTGATCCCTGGGGTTTTTATCGCTTTGATTGGAATCGGGCTGATCACTGTCCCTGAAGGATCTCCTGAATGGACGGTCTGGCAACAGGATATTGCCGAAAATTATATGCCTTATCTGTTCGCCCTGATCGGTGCCGTGAGTTGGGCTCTCTTCTCAAATATTTCAAGGGTTTATGCTGATAAAATTAAGTGCAGCGTTGTTCCTCTTTTTATGGCATTGACTGGAATTATTCTGGGTCTGTTGTGTTTTACGTTTGACGAATCAACAGTTTTTACCCTCAGAGCGTTCTGGGAACTTATGTTTATGGGGTTGGTGCCGATGCTTCTCGCATACTCTCTCTGGGACATTGCTGTTCGTGACGGAAATCTGGGAACAGTTGCATCTTTTTCATATTTAGCACCTTTCTTTTCCGCTTGTCTCAGCTGTCTCTATTTGGGGATTTCTCCTTCGTGGATTTTTGGTCTGGATGCGTATTGATTGTTTGCGGTGCAATCATTTCAAAGATGTCGATTCTTCCAACCCCGTCAGAAAGCCATATTTGCAAGCGAGTTCAAGTTATTGTCGATCCCAGATAAGAAAATTAATCCCTCTATAATGTATTGGAATAACCCCTATGAAGACATCATCGCAGAATCAATCAACAGGTGGAATTATTGCTCTATGTCTTGCTGGTGTTTTTTGGGGAACAAGCGGAACATCATTATTTTTTGCTCCTATAGACGCGCAAGCCTCAATTTTTGGTGTTTTGAGGCTGGGTGTCACCGGGCTGTTTTTGAGTTTTGTTCTTGCCTTTCAGAGGAAACCGAAATATCGACCTGGGTGGAATATCCCTGCTGTTCTTGTTGCTTCTGTATCGATGGCGAGTATGCAATTTTTCTTTTTCAATGCTGTTGATCTGGCTGGGGTTGCCATGGGGACGACTGTTTTTATCGGAAGTTATCCTGTATTTGCAGGGATTTTGGGGTTTTTGATTCGAAAGGAGAAACCGAGCATTAAGTGGGGATTATCAACACTCCTGACGATTATTGGTGTTGTTCTCATGACGCTTGGTAGTGCCGCCATAGACAATGATCCACTCGGAATCATTTACGCACTTGGGGCTGGGGCCAGTTATGCTGTTTATTCCGTTTCAGTTAAAGGTTTGCTGTCATATCGATCTGGTGTTTCTGTGATGGCGGTGACATCGTCGATCGGAGCGCTTTTGTTGAGTCCACTGTTTTTGGTCCACGATATTAGTTGGATTGCACGTGACTTGCAGGTGGTTCTGCCATTGGCTATCTACCTTGGATTGGTAACGTCTGTTTGTCCATTACTGTTATTTGCTAAAGGATTGAGGCAGGTTCATGTCGCCACAGCTGCAACCTTGAATGTTATAGAGCCGTTGACAGCGACTCTTCTTGGTGTCGTCGTATTAGGTGAATTTCTGACACTACAATCCTGGGGCGGAATGGGGCTGTTGATTACAGGTGTTCTGTGGCTGTCTCTACCGTCTAGAACATTTAGGAAACGGATAGCTATTTCACATTGATAGTTTCTTTATGGTTTTTTGATTATTACGAAAATAGAAGCTCAATCATTATTCAGCCTGGTTTTGTCTTTGGATGTTAGCGGTCAATAGTTCGAAACGGATAAAATGAGATTTGTTATGAAAAGAAGAGCAGAAAAAAGAAAAAGTATTAAAGATCACCCTTGCAAGCATGTTGTGTCATTTCGTGTAAATGAAGAGGAAAAAAGAGCCATTAATAAACTGGCATCTAAGACAGGATTGAGTACTTCTTCTGTTATGCGCGCATTGTTTTTTGATAATATTCATGAGTTGGCTGAAGCGAAACTGGAGGAATATAAAGATTCCAGGAAGTTTCGACCTGCGGTTTAGAATTGTGTAAGCACTCAATTGCAGGAGCAGCAATTTAATTGGAAGATACGAATTTGTCGTTGAAGGAAGGGGCATTCAGATGGAGCTGAATTTAAAAGGAAAGATCGCATTGGTGACTGGAGCAAGTTATGGCCTTGGTTTTGCCAGTGCAAAGGCTCTTGTTCAGGAAGGGGCCAGAGTGGCTATTTGCTCACGTAATGAAAACCACCTAGAGAGTGCCGCCCAGGAAATTATGGATGAAACAGGACAGGTTGTTTGTACGTATAGGGCCGACCTGACCAATGAGGATGATATCTCTCAATTGGTCGACAGCGTCAAGTTTGAGATGGGGCCGATTGATATTCTGGTTTTGAGTACCGGCCATCCGCCTGCTTATTCTTTTACTAATGCCACAGATGAGCAATGGGATATGGGAAATAATCTCATCTTAAAGCCTGCAATAAAGCTGACTCGCGCTCTACTGCCCGGGATGCGTAAAAACAGATATGGACGACTGATCTATGTCGGTTCAATCTTTGGGCTAGAGCCTGAGCGTTCATCAATTATTCAGAGTACATACCGGACCGGGATCAATGCCTTTTCCAAATGCATTGCTGAAGAGGCCGCTATCGATGGCGTTACTGCTAATGTTCTCTGTCCTGGCTACTTTGATACTCCATTATTAGCTGATTTGGCGGGTACTTTGGCGAGCGAGTCGCAAGAGGACAGCGTAGAATCTCTGTTGGAAGATTGGAAGTCTGTTTCTCCCGCAAAGAAATTCGGCAAACCCGAGGATTTTGGTGCTTTTGTCTGTTTTCTGACTTCTCCACGAGGGGAGTTTATTAATGGAACTTCAATTGTTTTGGATGGTGGTTCCCTGAAACAGTACTGATAGTGGAAACAGCCTTTTTCTTCAGAGGGACTAGCTTTTAGAGAGGTAACTCCATTACTATTTTGTAGTAAATCTAAATTCCTCACAAGTTGCTAAAATATTTGAAATGGAGATGAAATGGAAATTAAACGCACCGGGGTTGCGGCCCGCTTCAGTAAATGTGTCACACATAACAATACCCTCTATCTGTGCGGTCAGGTTGCCGCGGATAGTGACGCCGATATTCGTGAGCAGACCCGTGCGATGCTGGCTAATACCGATGCTGTTCTGGCAGAGAATGGTAGCAGTAAGGAAAAAGTTCTATCGGCAACGATCTTTCTAAGGGATATCAAGGATTATGCTGGCATGAACGAAGTTTGGGATGCCTGGGTACCAGAAGGGCAGGCCCCGGCCCGGACCTGTGTTGAGGCCAGGCTGGCACGACCAGACATGCTGGTCGAAGTGACGATTGTTGCCGCTCAATAGTTGATCTGTAGAGCAAGAAAATAGCAAATCGAACTGCGCTGGATAGATATTTATTCAGCGCAGTTTTTTATTGGTAGAACGTTTACGCTTCTACCGGTTCACTAATTGAGTTCCAATAGCCCCACTTTTTCAGATAGTGAGCTGTTGTCATCATTGTTCTTGTAGTTCTTCATTTCTGCTTGCTTCTCTGCTACTGATCTGTGCATATCGCATCAATGTATGTGGTGTTTGTCGTGTTTGTTCTTTGCACGATCAGCAGTTCAGCGCTTATTGCTTTCACTGTCTCATCGGTTAGGTAAAAAAATGGAATATTTACAGAAACAAACTAACGGGGGTGTTCTCTTTATTATCTGTGCCTGCTTTTTCTGGGGCACGAGTGGGACGGCATTTACATTTTTCAATCCCGAAGGATCTCAGCCGGCTATTATCGGTATCCTTCGATTGACAGTGACAGCATTGGTCTTAGCTGTAGTGGTGCTGCTGCAGCAAAAATCGAGTCAGCGGCGGCCGTGGAAGTTTTCAACGATTGTTGCTGCGGGGGCAATGGTTGCTGCCAACCAGTATTGTTTTTTTAATGCGATAGATCTTGCTGGTGTTGCTTTGGGGACAACATTTTTTATCGGTAGTTACCCCATCTTTTCAGGAGTTCTTGGGTTTCTTATTCTCAAGGAAAAACCGAGCCGGAGATGGGGTGTTTCAACGGGAGTATCAATTGTTGGAGGAACGCTGATGACATTAGGCAGTGTTGCTGTTGATGGTGATCCTGTCGGTATCTTCTTTGCCCTTGGTGCAGCTGCAAGTTTTTCATATTATGCAATACTGATCAAAGGTCTGCTAAGGGACCATTCTGCTGCATCTATTACGGCTGTTAGCTCTGCCGTTGGAGTTGTCATTTTAAGTCCGCTGTTATTTGTTTATGATGTCAGCTGGATTGTCAATGATGCTGCGCTTGTGGTGCCGTTGGCGACCTACCTTGGTGTGGTGACCTATGCAATCCCGTTACTGTTATTTTCCAAGGGTGTCACGACTGTTCCCGTTGCAACCGCTGCAACTTTGACCCTTGTTGAGCCGATGACCGCGACTCTTCTCGGTGTTGTGTTTTTACACGAGTATTTAGCTTTGCAATCCTGGGTGGGGATGGGGCTGTTGCTTGTCGGTGTTCTCTGGCTGTCTTTGCCGGTTCATCTTCTCAAAAAGAGTTCTCGTTGTTTCACTCATTAGTTTGCTGGGTAGATTGGTTCATACAAAATGGCATATCTACAAAAAGACTCAAATAGTGGTGTTTTCTACATCATACTAGCCTGTTTTTTTTGGGGGACGAGTGGGACTGTTTTCACCTTTTTCTCTCCTGAAGATGCTCAGCCCGCTGTCATCGGGATTTTAAGGCTGATAGTCACTGTACTTATTTTGGCTGTTGTTGTCTTCTTACAGAAACACCCGCTCAAGCTCAGAGCATGGCCGCTTCCAATTCTTTTAGCGACAGGATTTTTAATCGCCTCGATGCAGTTCTGTTTTTTCACGGCTGTTGATCTGGCCGGAGTCGCTTTGGGAACAACTTTTTTTTATCGGCAGCTACCCTATCTTTGCAGGGATTTTCGCTTTTCTGATCCGCAAGGAGCGTCCCGTAAACAGATGGTGGGCGTCGACGGTTTTAGCGATTATCGGGGGTGTCTTGATGACCTTGGGGAGCGTTGCTGTTGATGGTGACCCGGTGGGTATTCTTTGGGCCCTTGCAACGGCGGCCAGCTTTGCTTTGTACGCAACCCTGATAAAAGGCCTGTTGGCCGAACATTCAACGATCTCAGTTATGGCCGTGACCTCTGCCGTTGGCGTTATGTTCTTCAGTCCCTTACTATTTTTCTATGACATCCACTGGGTGGTGAGAGATTTTGACATTGTGTTGCCTCTTTCGCTCTACCTCGGTGTTATCACCTCAATCTGTCCATTATTTTTATTCTCTCAAGGGTTGAAGTTGGTTCATGTTTCGACCGCTGCAACCTTGAACCTTGTTGAACCTTTGACCGCAACTTTGCTCAGTGTCTTTATTCTTCATGAACAGCTGGCACCACAGTCCTGGTTCGGGATGGCATTGTTGATCGCTGGAGTTTTGTGGTTATCTTTACCTTCTTTGTTGTTAAGAAGAGGCTCTTACGTCTGAGGCAGGAATGACAGCTATTGCCTTTGATGCTGTAAAAACAGTACTCTCATAAAACACCCTGAAGGCAGAGGCCATTCATGAAAACATCACTTATCCGCTATCTTCTGGCCGCCGTCGGTCTCGTCAGTACTGCTGTGGGAGTTGCTGGGATTTTTATTCCTATCCTACCGACAGTGCCGTTATTGTTGCTGGCCGCTGCCTGTTTTGCCCGCAGTTCCGAACGTTTTCATGGCTGGTTGCTTGGCCACCCCTACTTAGGACCTATGATCCGTGATTATCTTGACGGTCAAGGCGTTCCGCTACGCTCAAAGATCATCGCTATCAGCATGATCTGGGGGTCGATTAGCATTTCGGTTTTGTTCCTGATCCCTTTGTTCTGGGTCAAAATTTTTCTGATTGCTATCGGTTTGTGCGTGACGATTTATCTGTTGCGGTTGCCGATGCGTGAGGAGTGAAAGTTGTTCTGTTTTATTTAGGATCAGTGCGGAACCATTTTCTGTAGAGCCTAGCATAGCTACCATCCGCACGCAGTTTTTTGAGAGCAGTATTGACCTCAGAAACCAAGGGGCTGCCTTTGGGAAAAGCGATCCCATAAGATTGCCCCATGTAGAGAGGACCGACGATTTTAACCAGATTTTCGTCCGCCTGACGCATGAACTCAGCAATCACCGGTGAATCAAAGACGACAGCATCGGCTCCGCCTGAAATCAGTTCGAGAAACATGGCATCTGTGTTAGGGAATAGCTTAATATTTTTAGTTTTGATTGTTCTCGAGACAAAGTCTGCACTGCTGGTCGCGAATTTGGTTGCGACAACTTTTCCATTAAGGTCTTCCAGATTGTTGATCGTGTTTTGATTATCTCGAACTAGAATCAATAGCCCCGAATTATAGTAGGCGTCAGAAAAATCAATGACTTTCTTCCGTTTCTGTTTGATTGTTATTCCTGCGATAGCCACATCAAACTGATCTGTCTGTAGCCCTGGAATGATGTCCTTAAAGTCCATGGGGACAAAATTGTAGGCCACATCAATTTTCCTGGCGACGGCATCCCATAATTCAACATCAAAGCCAGTGTACTGACCTTGCTCATTTTTGAATTCAAACGGGGGGAAATTCGTATCGATGGCAATGGTCAGCGATTCGGCCTGAGCGGGAGCGATATTTATGAGAAAGGTTATCGCTGTCAACCAGAAGAGGGGGAACATTTTCATGATGGATTGTCCTCATCGGTCTCACGGCGTCGTTTCAGTCTTTTACTTAAGCTCGGTTGGGCAATTCCAAGCAAGCGTGCGGCAAGTGTCTGGTTGTCCTTTGCGCGTTCCAGAGCTGCATCGACGAGCAATTCACTCGCTTCGCCAAGAGTTGGCAGAGTATCAAGGCAAAGGAATGGATTGGTGACAGGTTCTGTCTCTGGTGTCGATTGATTGTTGCGTGCCAGGCGTTGATGGAAACAGCCATTGACAGAACTCCCCCGGGATGAACACTGACGGCATCGAAAACCATCCCGCGTAATTCACGGACGTTACCTGGAAAACAGTAGGTAGCGAGCAGAGCGGACAATTGTGGTGGTGGAGTCGGTTTCGCTCTTCCGAGTTCATCTGCGGCTTGTTGCAGAAAATGATCGAGTAATAGAGGCAGGTCATCGTGACGTTCGCGCAGAGGTGGAATCGTGAGTTGATGCGTCTGCAAACGGAAGAAGAGGTCACGACGGAATTTTCCTCGCGCGACTTTTTCTTCTAAATCGTGATGAGTTGCGCAGAGGACTCTTGCCCGCATCTGCTGTGGATGATCACTGCCCAGCGGGTAGTATTCTCCTTCTTGCAAAAGGCGCAGCAATTTTACCTGACTCTGTAGTGACAGATCACCGATTTCATCTAAAAAGAGAGTGCCGTCAGCTGCGCGTTCGATCATTCCCCCCCGGTCACGTTCGGCTCCGGTAAAGGCTCCGCGCTTATGACCGAACAGGGTGTCGGAAAAGGCATTATCATCAAGGCCGGCGACATTGACGCAGACGAGCTCCCCTTTTGGGTTGTTCAGGCAGTGGATTGCCTGAGCGATCAGTTCTTTTCCAACGCCACTTTCTCCGAGGATCAGAATCGGCTGTCTGGATGGTGCGACCGCTTCCAAATAACGAAATGCGGTCAACATGGCGTGGTTTCGAGTAATCAGCGGCGTGAATGCTTCTGGTGCCGAGAGGTTCGAATTGAAGAAATTACGCCGGAGATTGTTGTTTTCACGTTGCAGCTCGGCCACTTGGACAGCGCGTCTGACTCCGTCGACAAGCCTCTCCTCATCCTCTGTCTTGACGAAATAGTCATAGGCACCGTTACGCATGCACTGAACGGCTGTCTGCAATTGATTCAAGCCGGAGATGATCAACACCAGCACTCCTGGATATTCATCTTGAATCTGCTTTAGGAGATCTTCTCCCGAACGATAAGGCATGGTCAGGTCGAGCAGCACCAAGCCGATATCGTGCTGTTCCAATAATTGAGGCACGTCTCGGCTGTCGCTACAGCGGATCAGATTTGTGAAGCCGCCCAGGCTTTGCAGTGAACGGCTCAGACTTCGCAGCCAGGCAGGCTCATCGTCAACGAGCAGAATAGAAAAATCGGGAAAGGTTTTTATCTCCATCTTTTTAACCTTTACGGGGGAGCGTTAGTCTGGCGGTTGTTCCATCATGGGGCGTTGATGAAAAGTCGAGCTCTCCATCATGTTCTCTGACGATTTCGGATGATACGGACAATCCCAATCCGGTTCCCCCATCTTCCGCCGGGTTGTAAAAATGGGTCGAACAGTTGAGACAGATGTTCAGGGGCGATTCCTGCTCCCTGATCTTCGATTTCCAACCAGACATTGTGGTCAGAAAATCCGCTTCGCAATCGAATCGCTTGTGATTTGTCCTCTAGTGCCTGACAGGCATTGATCAACAGGTTGATGACAACCTGTTCCAGTCGCTGGGAGTTGCCGAGACACCGAGGTAAAGGTTCGTCAAGTTGAAGTTCAAAGTGATCGGTAGCATTTTTGATTGGATTTTCCACCAGCCTGAGAGCCGCTTTTGCCACCTTGTTCAGGTCAATTTCCAATCTTCCTTCACTGTCATCTTTACGAGAAAAGTTTTTCAGATCTTCGACAATCCGTTTAATGCGGCCTGTGCTGTTCTGCATCTCTTCCAGCATCTCTGGAATATCGTCGCGCATTTGGGAATAGGGGATGCGGCCAACATTGAAATCACCTCGGTCCTGATAGCGTTCTTCGAGAACCGGAGCGATATCAACCCAGGCGCGTTGAAGTTGTGGAATGTTGAGTAGCAGTAATGCATTGGGGTTGTTGATTTCATGAGCAACGCCCGAAACAAGGACTCCCAGGGATGTCAACTTGTCCGCCTGAATTAGCTGTTTCTGATGCTGTTTCAGTTCATCCATTGCCCGTTCACGTTCTGTCACTTCCAGGTTCAGTGCTGCTGTCCGAAGTTTAACTTGGTGTCTTAAGGTTCTTGACCAGAGCAAGACCAGAATTAAAATCAGCAATAAAGGCCCAAAAATCAGGCCGCCGATTTTAAAAACGCGACTGGGGGCCAGGCCTTCCTGTGGAGGAAGTGGGCCAATCCATTTATTGAAGATCGTTTTGTATTGGCCTGATTGTTTCAGTAATGCTAATCCCTCCGTCGCCAAGGCGAGCATCTCTTTATTCCCATGTTTGACGGCAAACCCGTAGTCCTCAGTCTGCAACGGAGAGCCAACCGGTTTAAGATTATCAACTTGTAAACGGCCAAGAAGATATTCTCCTGAGAGAGTGCTGCCCAAGGCTGCGTCATATTGATTGAGGGCCAATAAGCGTAGGGCATCTTCCAGTGATTCCACCGCTATAATTTTAA
>JDSF01000068.1_pt1 | contig 88416 bp, 106 predicted proteins | sample 199441 | NCBI WGS metagenome assembly JDSF01 (sample SAMN02592751, study PRJNA231836) | bioreactor metagenome | isolation source: continuous culture bioreactor denitrification-DNRA | place: Germany: Bremen
TGGTAGAAATCGCAAAAGCATTATCATATCAAGCGGATGTTTTAATCATGGATGAACCAACAGCAGCACTAACCGAATCAGAGATAGAAGAACTCTTTCGTATTATTAAAGCACTTAGAAGTAAAGGTGTTGGCATCGTCTATATATCCCATAGAATGGAAGAATTAAAAGAAATCTGTGATCGGGTAACCGTCATGCGAGATGGCTGTTATATTGATACTAAATCTATGAGTGAATTGGCGATTAAGGATATTATTCACATGATGGTAGGGCGAGAAATCTATGAATCAGCGCCTGAAGATGTAGAGCATTCAGATCAAGTTGTTCTTAAAGTAAGTGGTCTCAATCAAGGTAAAAGAGTTATTGACGTATCTTTTGAATTAAAGCAGGGAGAAATTCTGGGATTTGCAGGTTTAATGGGAGCTGGACGTACAGAAGTAGCGCGAGCTATCTTTGGTGCGGATAAAAAAGATTCTGGTGACATCCTATTAAATGGAAAAAAAAGTCAACATACGCTCACCAAAGGATGCTGTAAAATATAAAATTGGATACCTTTCAGAAGACCGTAAACATTATGGATTGGTATTAGGGCTTGATGTTGAAAGTAATGTGGTTATGGCTAACTTCAAAAAATTCTTAAGGCCACTAGGTTTTGTGAATACAACTAAAACCAAGAAAGTAACTGAAAAGATGGTGAAGGATCTTTCCGTAAAAAACACCGAGTATAAAACAAAAGGTAAAAAATCTATCAGGTGGGAATCAACAGAAAGTTGTTATCGGTAAGTGGTTAGCAAGAGATTGTGATATTTTAATTTTTGATGAGCCTACTAGAGGCATTGATGTAGGTGCAAAAGGTGAAATATATAAGCTTCTTAACGAGTTGGCAAGTCAGGGAAAATCCATCATTATGATTTCATCGGAGCTTCCAGAGATCATTCGAATGAGCCATCGTATCATGGTCATGTGTGAAGGTCGTATTACAGGTGAGATTATTAAAGAAGAAGCAACACAAGAGAAAATTATGCAATATGCGACAGCTAGAGTTAAATAAAGGCTTTTATAAAATACACAATATAGAGCTAGAGAATATTATGGGAGGTAAGTCATGGAGAAACTTGGATTAAAGAAAAATATGGTTAACGCAAATACCATGCAGAAATTATTAGCATTTAGTAGTTTGATATTAATGATTGTTATCTTTTCCATAGCATCACCAAACTTTTTTACAGGTACAAATATGAAAAGTATTTTATTAGCAACAGCAGTTAATGGGGTATTAGCCGTAGGTGTTACATTCGTTATTATTACAGGCGGTATTGATTTGTCCATAGGTACAGTTATGACATTTTCATCGGTTATCGCAGGTGTTTTCATTACCTTGTGGGGACAACATATGATCATTGGTATCATTGGAGCTCTTATTGCTGGGGGGCTATGTGGTTTTGTTAATGGATTCAATGTAGCAAGATTCAAAATTCCCGCTTTTATAGCAACCTTAGGGATGATGATGATTACCAAGGGATTGTCCCTGATTATTACGAAAGCAAAACCAATCTATTTTACGGATAGTCCAGGGTTTTCAGATATATCTACTGGATCACCACTCGTTATCCCTAATGGGGTTATTGTCTTCTTTGCTGTGGCCATTATAGCTAGTATTATCTTAAACAAAACATTGTTAGGTCGCTATACATTTGCCATTGGTAGTAATGAAGAAGCCACTCGCTTATCCGGTATTAATACCAGCAGATGGTTAATACTTATCCATACTTTAACAGGTGTTTTCTGTGGTGTGGCAGGCGTTTTAATGGCAGCAAGATTGAATTCCGCCCACCCATCTCTTGGTCAAGGATATGAACTTGATGCAATTGCAGCGGTTGTAATTGGGGGTACGTCTCTAAGTGGTGGTAAGGGAACGATTCTAGGTACAATCATTGGTGCATTTATTATGAGTGTGTTGATTAATGGTTTGCGTATCCTATCTGTACCACAAGAATGGCAAACTGTTGTAACAGGAATAATCGTTATCGTTGCAGTTATTGCAGATGTAGCTCGTAAGCGCAAAAACAAATAAGGATAGTGACGGGGTTATCGGGATTTATCTACTAATCCTTATGACGTCGCTAAGGGACTGTCGCACTATAGGTAGTCTCAGAATATATGAGAGTTTTGGTATTTACCCAAAACACGCACATTATTTCCTAGGTAATTAAATAAAAAGGAGGAGTTTTGAATGAAAAAAATTCTAGCAATTATCATGATGGTTTGTTTAATGGGGACAATCGCAGGATGTAGTTCAAAAGATAAGGAAACAAGTAAAAGCGGTGGTGACTCAGCAGGGAGCGATAGTGAGAAGATATACATACCCGTTATTTCAAAAGGATTTCAACATCAATTCTGGCAAGCAGTTAAGCTAGGTGCTGAAAATGCAGCAAAAGATTATAATGTAGAAATTACATTTGAAGGTCCTGAATCAGAAGCTATGGTAGATAAGCAGATTGAGATGCTCGAAACAGCTCTTAGTAAGAAGCCAAGTGCTATTTGTTTAGCAGCACTTGATAGCCAAGCAGTTATACCACTTCTTAAGCAAGCAGAAGAAAAGGGAATTCCAGTAATCGGATTTGACTCAGGTGTAGATAGTGACATTCCAGTAGCGACAGCTGCAACAGATAACTTAGCAGCTGCAGCATTAGCAGCAGATAAGATGGCAGAGTATATAGATGAAACAGGTGAAGTGGCATTAGTTGTTCATGATCAAACAAGCCGTACAGGTATTGACCGTAGAGATGGTTTTAAGAAAAGAATAGAAGAAGCATATCCTAATATTAAGATCGTTGACATTCAATATGGTGAAGGTGATCAATTGAAGTCAACAGATATCGCTAAATCCATTATACAAGCTCATCCAGATATCAAAGGTTTATTTGGTGCTAACGAAGGTTCAATCATTGGTGTTCTCAATGCTGTAAAAGAGTTAGATAGAGACGATATCATCGTAATCGGCTATGACTCAGGTAAACAACAGCAAGATGCTATTCGTGCTGGCGAACAAGTAGGTGCTGTAACTCAGGACCCAATTGGTATAGGATACAAAGCTGTTGAAGCAGCAGTAAAAGCTATAAAAGGTGAAAAAAGTAGAAAAAAGATATTGACACTGGATTCCATTACTATGATAAGAACAATATAGATTCTGATGACATAAAAGCATTATTATATGAATAGGAATGGATTACGTTCTTCAATGAAATAAAGAAGATTGAAATAACACGTGTGAAAATGAATTTTCCCACCCTTGCTGTGACTTGCCCTTGCAAGCAAGCAAAGTCATGGCGCAAAATATGAAACAAGCTCAAATCGATATAGCATTATAATAAGTCCGCATAGCTTTTGCCTTATTAATAAAATAATATGAATACATTAAAGAGGCGTCTTGACACTATAATCATATGTAAATGATAAATATTGTCAAGGCGCTTCTTGTCTATTTCTTTAGGGAAATACAATAGCGTGTGATTGTAAAAGCCAGATAGATAATTTACATGATGTAAGATGCAAAACTTAGTTAAAAAAAAATAAGATAAGGAAATGGTGAACCAATGAAAGTGTATTCCATTAAAAAAACATATAGCTTTCGTATTGACATTTCTTATGACTCTAACCACACTGATTATTGTTCCAACACATCATGCCTATGCTAATAGTACAGATATCTATGTAGCCACAGATGGAGATGACAACCATGTAGGTACATTGGGAGAACCTTTAAAAACACTAGAAATGGCTAAAGCAAAAGTAAGGGCTTTATTACCCAGCGCATCAGGTCCCATCAATGTTTGGGTTCGAGGCGGTACTTACTATCTGACAAATACACTAACATTCACCAGTGAAGATTCTGGAACAGAAACGAATCCAGTATGTTACAAAGCTTATAATAATGAAAAAGTCACAATCAGTGGTGGTCGATTAATTGACGCCACATGGCAAGATTATGCCGTGAATCCTAAAATTAAGGTAGCTAATATCGGTACAGGATATCAATTTGATCAACTGTTTGTTGATGGTAGCCGTCAAGTTATGGCAAGATATCCTAATTATCAACCCATGAGATATTAGGTGGTTATAGCTCTTACAATGATTGTTTTACTACATCACGTGTTGCCGGTTGGAGTAATCCTTCAACGGGGTACATGCGTGCTATACATGCTAATAAATGGGGAGGAAATTCTTATCAGATTACAGGTGTTAATGGTACAACGGTGAATCTTAGCTGGGTTGGCGATAATAATCGTGGAAGTGGTTATGATGCAAGTCGCGTTATGGTGGAGAATATATTTGAAGAATTAGATGTTGCTGGAGAATGGTTTTATAATCAGTCATCAGGTCAACTATTCTACTATCCTCCTACTAATATAACCCTAAGCTCTGCTAAAATAGAAGTGGCATCCCTAGAGGAGTTAATTAGATTAGAAGGTAATACGAATGGGACACCTGTTCATGATCTTACTTTTGATGGGATTAATCTTGCACATGTTCATCGAACATTATTTACTGGAAAGTTCGATCGATTATTACGTGGTGATTGGTGTGTTGTACGAAAAGGTGCTATTACGATGAAGAATGCAGAGTATATTACAATCACGAACAGTAACTTTGATCAATTAGGAGGTAATGGTATCTTCCTAGACGGCTATAATAATTCCCATACAATATCGAATAACAGCTTTACGAATATAGGGCTACTGCCATTAATGTTGTTGGCTCACCAGAAGCTGTTAGAAATGCATCTTATTGGCCATGGCCCACTAACTCACCTTATTATAGTGAAGGTGGTGGACATATTACCAATATGAACGATACCACACCAGGACCTAAGACAGAAGACTATCCAAGAAATATTACCATTGACCACAACTATATCTACCGTGTAGGCGAATTCGAGAAGCAAACAGCTGGGGTTAATATTTCTATGAGTAAACAGGTAACGGTTTCTCATAACACCATTCATCGCTCACCAAGATCTGGTATTAATATTAACGATGGTACTTGGGGTGGTCATATCATAGAATACAATGATGTTTTTGACTGCGTGCGTGAAACCAGTGATCATGGTGCATTTAATTCTTGGGGACGTGACCGGTTTTGGTCTTATCTCGGTTTTAATACATCAGGAAGCAATGGTGCGCTGAAAAGACCTTATGCATTCTTAGATTGTATAGAAAAAACCATTATACGGAATAATCGATTTGCCATGGCAGAAGATACAGGATGGTGTATTGATTTAGATGATGGGTCATCTAATTATGATATCTATAATAACGTATGTATGAATGGTGGGATTAAACTTCGAGAAGGTTTTGACAGAAACGTATACAATAACATCATTGCTAATGATGGAGGTCATTTCCATGTGTGGTATGAGCAATGTGGCGATATATATGAAAAAAACATATCGGCATGGAACCAAACACATAGTGTCATTCAATTAAAAACATATTATGATTATGGAAATGAGCGAATAGACAACAACTTATTTTATAATCCCAATGGTTCAGTAGAAGTTAAGCCATCCAATTGGGTTTCAGGTTTCAAATATGATCAAAATGCTACATTCAATCAGAATCCTCTTTTCACAGATATAACAACTAACGATTACACGATAATGCCTAACTCACCAGCATTATTGTTAGGATTTATTAATTTTCCTATGGATCAATTTGGGAAGCCTGGATCACCAACACCAGAACCTATTGAATTATTTAACGGAAACATTGAAGCAGATAATACCATTTGGTTAGGTGCAAAAGCCAGTAATGTCTATAATGAAAGTATCAAATCAGCTACAGGCTTACCCGATTATAATGGTTTGTATCTTGAATCATTACCAACAGGGTCATATGCAACAACAATGGGCTTTCAAGACTTAGATGTTATTCGGAAGTTGAATGGAACAGCTATTGGGAATAGCATTGCTAGTTTTTATAGTGTTTATGATCTTATACCTGAAAATGGTGTGGTTGAAGTTGAAATCATGCGGGATCAGACGTTACAGAATATGACTTTTATAAAACCTGCTGTGACAGTGCTTAATAATAATCATGGGGATATAACCTATCAAGGTAGTTGGAATGAGAGTGTGAATAGGACTTATGCCGATGATTATAACCAAGATGTGCACGCTACAACAACCAATGAGGATTACTTTGAATATACCTTCACTGGTACAGGCATTGAATATATTACGGAAAAATATCGTGATATGGGTAATGTGGAAATATTAATTGATGGTATAGCTATAGAAACGGTGAATTGTCATGTGACAGGTGATCGATTAAGTCAACAACTTGTATTTACAAAAACAGGTTTGGTTAATGGCACACATACCATCAAAGGTGTTAAAAAATCTGGAGACTTTATGTTAGTTGATGCTTTTAAAATATATTCTGCAATACCAACTACTACAACTATGAATAATACGTATAGCGGTATAACGTATAGTGGTTCTTGGAGCATAAGCAACAATAGACCATTCAATGACTATAGTAAAGATGTACAATACACGGAGACAGATCAAGATTATTTTGAATATAGCTTCACAGGCACTGGCATTGAGTATATAACGGAAAAGTATTCTGATATGGGTAATGTGGAGATATTTATTGATGGTGTCTCTCAAGGAATGGTTAATTGTTATGTACCAGGTAATCGACTGTCTCAGCAAGTGGTTTTTGTAAAGACAGACTTACCAGCAGGAACACATACCATTAAGGGCGTCAAAAGCTCAGGACAATTTATGTTAGTTGATGCTTTCAAAGTGCATCAATAAATCACCTATACTTACGAAGCAAGGTCAGCGAATTTTTTATAAAAAAAAGATTTTTGCTGGCTTTTTGCTGTGAAAAATGACTATGAATTACAGATTATTGGATAATATGTATAAACATACCCTATTCAGAGAAGGGGTTATATGATAGAATAGGTATACCGTAAAAGTGAATTTGGGTTGTTTATTGTACATTCTTACAATACTGATTGATAGAGAAAAGGAGATAAACATGCAAGAAAAATTTGAAAAATTTATTGAAAAATATTGGCGCTTAGTGATTATAGGTGTTGCTCTTGTTTATATTGGGACAGGTTTATTTCAGATTATAACTGGAATAGAATTTGATCCAACTAAGATGAGAGGTATAGAAGGTTTCCTCATGGTTATAGCGATAGCATCTCTGTTCTATGGTAAGAAAAAAGAAAGAGAACGTATGCAACAAGAAGCTGCCGAACAAGAGGAACAAGGTACCAGCATAGAGCAAAATGAAATAAATATTGAAGATCCGGGGAACAATTAATATAAAATAAATAAAGATCATGCATAAACGCAGTGGATATAACCTGCGTTTATTTTGGCATAGCAAAGTACTGTTTTTTACATTAGAGGAGGCTATGATGAACACATTTAAGAGCATTCGAACGAAATTGATATTGGGTTGTATATGCCTGAGTGTCATCCCCATTTTTTTCATAACCAGCATGCTCTATTTGAGGTCTGTTAAAATCATTGACCAAAATACAGCAAATTCTATGATGCTTAACCTAGAACGTAATAGTGAAAAAAGCAGATGAACTTTTTATGAACACTTATTATGATTTAGTAAACTTTACATTTAATAATGAATTAAGGGATGCTATTACAATAGGTGACGATATATCACTGCAAAAGATGCTGCATCAGCATGCAGTGGTAGACACTTTTTTAGACAGTGTTTATTTGTACTTACCAAAAGATAAGAAATTAATAGCATCAATTGATGGTAAAGATGTGCAATACATGAGTGGTATAGATGAGTTAGGACCTATCATTCCTAAAGTAAGCCAAAATAATTGGATAGAGACTTTCGAATATAGAGATCAAGTATTTCATGACGATGACTATCGTTTTGCTATTAAGAAAAAAAATCTATGACCCAGATAAAGAAGAGGTTATTGGTATTGTCATTGCCAACGTGGATGAGCGAAAAATCTATTTTAATCTATTACATGATTTGAAGAGACATAACAAAGATAACATTTTTTTTGCTTAATAGTAAGAACATAATTGTATCCACAAAGCTTAAGAACGAAATTGGCAATCCATTTACACTTGATAAAAGCATTACGGCAACTTATAGTGCTAAGGATTCTCATATGATTAATGTTAAAGGTGAGAAGCAATTGATTGTCTATTATGTTAGTGGATTAACAAAATATAAAATGGTCTATATGGTACCACAAAAAGTGATTATCTCCGAAGTAGAAGACATAAAATATGTATCTCTAGGGCTAAGTATAATCGTATTAATCGCTGTTATTGTCTTATGGTACATTCTCACCATGGATATTTATCGACCTATATCTAAGATGGAAAGCCATATGAAGGCAGTAGGGCAAGGTAACTTTGATGTTCAGATTCCAACAGATCGAAAAGATGAATTAGGTGTGTTAATCAAGGGATTCAACAGTATGACAAGTAAAGTCAACCACCTATTTAATGAAGTATATCGATCAAAATACCAGAAAAAAGAAGCTGAACTAAAAGCGTTACAATCACAGATAACACCTCATTTCCTGTATAACACTTTGAATTCCATTCGGTGTGTAGCCATATTGCAGAATTCTAAAACAGTAAGTAACATGCTAGGTTCTCTTATTGAACTGTTGCAAGGCACCGTTGGCAATAAAAATATGTACATCTCCCTTGAAGAGGAGATCCATCAAGTAGATAATTATGTTAGGCTTCAACAGTTTCGATATAATGATGCATTCACTGTAACGTATGATATTGATGATAAGGTCAAAAAATATAAATTACCGAAGCTCATTTTACAACCATTAGTTGAAAATAGTTTGCAACATGGTTTAGATTTACGTGGGAAGAAAGCACATATTTGGGTGCAAGCTTTTGAAAAAGACGGTAACCTTGTGGTCTATGTTGTGGATAATGGAAGAGGTATTACCATGGAAACCGTTGAGAAGATTTTTAATGGTGAAATAGATAAGACCAGGAAGTTTAGTGGTATTGGTATTAACAATGTGGATGAAAGGATTAAGTTATACTTTGGAGATCAATACGGATTAACCTATTTATTAGATGAAAAAGCAGGAACAAAAGCCATGATTAAATTACCTATCATTACACCAGAACATAATGAGTCGGGTTCATGAAGCCGGCGATTAGCATAGGAGGTATTAGGTGTGTATAAAGTTTTATTGGTAGACGATGACTTTCCAGTAAGAGTTTTATTAAAACAATTGATAAATTGGGAAGAAGAAGGTTTCGAAATCGTAGACGAAGCTATTGACGGGGAAGAGGCTCTTGAAAAGATTGAACATTATAAACCGGATATAGCCATTGTAGATATAGGTATGCCTATTATGAATGGCGTAGAGCTCATAAAAGAATTACAAGATCGTTCTATTGATTGTAAGGTTATCGTTCTTAGTTGCCATGATGATTTTCAATATGTAAGGGAAGCTATGAAATTAGGAGCAAAAGAATATATATTAAAGAATCTGGTGACAGATGAACGGCTTATTGAAGTGTTATCTCAGATTAAGCAAGAGATAGAGGAAGAAAAACGTGAACAACAAGAAAATCAGCAAATAAAACGTTGGGCAAATCGTGGTTTGTGGGAATTAAAACAAGATTATCTTCAGCAGATATTACGAGGTATCAGTATTAATAAATTAAAGATGGAACAGCTGATAGACGAATTGTCCATGGGTATATCCAAGTATGACAATGTCTTACTACTTATGGAAATTGATCACTACGAGGATGTGATTAACAAACTATCTGAAGAAGATGATAAAAAAGCTTTTTAATTTTTCGATACGCAATGTGGCAGAAGAAGTACTGCAGAGTTTCACCCTCGGCGAGGTTGTCGATATGGGTGGACGGCATATAGCGCTTATTGTTAATTTTGAAAATGAGAAAAGTGAATTAGTTATTAAAGAGAAGATGAATGACTTGGCTGTCAAATTACAAGGAAGCATTAACCGCTACCTAGATGTTCAAATAAGTATCGTCATTACTGAAAAATCACATCAACTATTTGATTTGTTCAATTTATATGAAAAAGCGCTTATCACCATGTTGGTTAAGTTTTATGAAGGTGAAAATCACATTTTTTGGACCAATAACCATAACAATCAGATTAATAATCAACAAAGCTTGCACGCTAAGCAACTAGATAAGCGACTTGGTCAGTATATTAAGACGACAGATATTCAAGAAGTGGAGAATATAATAGATGATTTGATTCACCAAGCAAAGAGCAAAGGTATAACACCAAATAAAGTAATACGTTATTGGTCAGGTATCTACACCATTTTAGAACGCTTAAGTAAAAAAGTATAATCTAGAAATAACAAGATTGATGGATGGAAGTATTGAAAAAGCCATTCAAAAAAAGTGAAACAATAAGTGAGTTAAAAAACCTTAGTTATGGAAGTGATAGAAGAGATTGCCCAATTTTTTCAATCAGACCGCTGTGATCCTCAAGTAACCAACGCAAGTGTAAAAGAAGTCATTTATTACGTTGGGTGTAATTATATGAATGACATTACCCTGAGTATGGTTGCAGATCACATTCAGATGAACATGGCATATCTGAGCCATCTTTTTAAACAAGAAATGGGAGAATCATTCGTCGATTATCTGAAGCGTATACGTATTAACAAAGCAAAATATTTGCTTGAACATACAGACGAGTCTATTATTAGCGTTGCTAATCAAGTGGGTTTCTATGATAGAAGATATTTCTCTAAAATATTTAAAAAAGTAGAGGGCATAAACCCAACTGAGTATAAAAGGAAAATGGAATAAGACAACAAAAAGAGGGGTAAAAATAAAAAATTTACCCCCTTCCCAAAAAATGAACCCCTTATAAAGGGGTTCCATTTGCGTCATACTAATATTACAACATACATAAGAACTGCAGAATATATACATGACTCGACAAACAACGTACATGTTCAAAAAAAATGGGTGATGGTATATGCTTGGTTCAATACAAGTTGGGGTTCTTTGGCACGAGAAAGAAAAAAAACACATTTCTCGTACCTATCAAAAATATCAGGGAGGTTTTAAGTTTATGAAAAAAAATAATGACGATGGTATTAATCGGTGTGATGTTAGTAGGTGCTTTAACATTCACAGGATGTGCAAAAAAAAAGTGATAAAAAAAATGACGATTGGTGTTTCTATTGCTAACTTCGATGATACATTTTTGACTTACATGATGGACGGAATGAAAGATTATGCTAAAAAAGTTACAAGAAGATGGTATTGAGTTAGAAGTTGAATACACAGATGCTAAAGAAGATATGGCAAAGCAGATGGACCAAGTTGAAACATTTGTCGTTCAGCAAAAAGATGCAATTGTTGTTGTGCCAGTTGATACAAGTGCATCAGATCCACTAACACAAGCAGCTACTAATGCTGAGATACCTATCGTTTATGTAAATAGAAACCCTGGTAACCTTCCAGAGGGAGCATATTACGTAGGTTCAGAAGAAATCAAAGCAGGTATTATGCAAATGGAGTTCTTAGCTGAAAAATTAGGTGGCAAAGGTAAAATAGCCATTCTTATGGGAAAATTAGATAACGAAGGCGCTCTTAAACGTACAGAAGGTGTTGAACAAATCAGTGCTAAATATGATGGTATTGAAATCGTTGATAAGCAAACTGGTTTATGGCAACGTAATGAAGGTATGATGAAGACTGAAGACTGGTTAAACAGATTTGGTGATGATTTAAAAGCAATCGCGTCAAATAATGATGACATGGCACTCGGTGCTATTCAAGCTTTAAAAGATAGTGGAAGAGATGATATTCTTATTGTTGGTGTTGATGCGACTCCAGACGGTTTAAATGCTCTTAAGAATGGCGAGTTAACAGCTACAGTATTCCAAGATGCAGCAGGTCAAGGTGGCGGAGCTATAGAATTAGCTTACAAAGCAGCAAAAGGAGATAAACCAGAGCAAGAAAAAATGGATTGATTTCAAATTAGTTACACCTGAGAATTTAGATGAATTCTTAAAGTAATACTCACCACAATTAAAACAATGCAAATTCACTTCACGGTAATGATTAGAGTGTCGACATAGACACTCTAATTATATCCCAAATTTGGGAAAATAAAAACGGAATAATGAGTATAATGCAAGTAAAATTGCTTTATATTACTTAGAAGTCTTACATATTAAGGAGGTAATTATGTGAGCAATTATGTTTTAGAAATGAAGAATATTGTTAAAGTTTTTCCAGGAGTTAAAGCACTCGATGGTGTTAGTATAAACCTTCGACCAGGTCGTGTTCATTCGCTTATGGGTGAAAACGGTGCAGGTAAATCAACTTTAATGAAATGTATTATAGGGATTCATCCACCAACATCTGGTGAGATAATATATAAAGGTAAACCAGTCAATATTGCCAACACGAATACAGCATTACAGATGGGTATATCCATGATCCATCAAGAACTTAGTCCTGTCTTGCATCGTACAATTATGGAAAATATCTGGTTAGGTAGAGAGCCTAAGAAGGGAATATTTGTTGATCATAAGAAGATGTATGAGCAGACAAAAGAGTTATTAACCGATCTAGGTCTTGATCTTGATCCCAAAGATAAAATGGCTAACTTGACAGTAGCTAAGATGCAGATGATTGAAATTGCTAAAGCAGTCTCTTATAACTCAGAAGTTGTGATTATGGATGAGCCTACATCAGCTTTAACAGATAGAGAAGTTGAACATTTATTCCGTATCATTGATCAGTTAAAGTCAGAAGGTACTGCTATCGTTTATATCTCACATAAGATGGATGAGATATTCAAAATATCGGATGATATTACTGTACTAAGAGATGGTCAGTATGTGGCAACCCATGAAGCAAAAGATTTGGATACAAACAGTCTAATCAGTTTAATGGTTGGACGTGAGCTAGATGAAATGTTTCCTAAGATTAAATGTGATATAGGCGAAGAAAAATTGCGTGTTGATAATTTAACAGTAGACGGTGTTTTTCATGATGTTTCATTCTGCGTTAGAAAAGGTGAAATTCTAGGTATAGCTGGTTTGGTTGGAGCAGGAAGAACCGAAGTTATTGAAACCATATTTGGTATTAGGAAAAAAAACATCTGGGCGTATCATGATTGAAGGTGAAGAAGTTGATATTAAATCACCAGAGATAGCCATTGAAAATAAATTAGCATTACTTACAGAGGATAGAAGACATACAGGTATCTTCCCAATGCTCAGTGTAAAAGATAACATGGTCATTGCAAACATGAGCGACTATATAGCTGGTGGTCTCGTACAACATAAGAAGATTGTACAAGATTGCGATGATTACAAAGATAAGATTAGGATTAAAACACCAAGCTTAAATCAACAGATTCAAAATCTGTCAGGTGGTAATCAGCAGAAGGTGCTCGTAGCCAGATGGTTGTTAACACAACCAGATGTCTTAATATTAGATGAGCCAACAAGAGGTATTGATGTTGGAGCTAAATCGGAAATCCATAGTTTAATCACAGAGTTAGCTGGACAAGGAAAATCCATTATTATGATTAGTTCAGAGTTACCAGAGGTTCTTGGTATGAGCGATACCATTGTGGTTATGCATGAAGGTAAAGTAACAGGTATTATTGATCGTGAGGATGCTAGTCAAGAGCGTATTATGCAACATGCTACGAATAGCGCCGTTATATAAGATTGAAGGAAAAAATAGTGGGCGCTAGAAAAAGCGGTGACATGTAGCGTTCAATATAGAGTGTTAATTAGAATAAAGGGAGGACTTTTTTATGCTAAACAATAAGCAAAAGGCTGATAACAAGTCAAATGTTGTCATGTTAACAAAAAAAAGCCAAAAAATAGCAATATAACAAAAGAGTTTTTTTTAAGTAAGTACGGTATTGTACTTGTTTTAATATTAATGTTTGTGCTCATGAGTTTTTTATCACCTGTATTTATGACCCCCAGGAATCTATTTAATGTGGTTAGACAGATTTCAGTTATTGGTTTGATTTCATTAGGGGTAACCCTTGTTATTATAGCAAAAGGTATTGACTTATCATCCGGTTCTATTTTAGCTGTTGCAGCAGTTGTGGCAGCCAGTTTAGGTCAGCAAGGTGATTGGCATGCGAAGATGTTTCCTAATCTTCCAGAGATGATTGTTATTGTACCGATTGTTGCAGCTCTATTAGTTGGTTTGATTGCTGGTATTATCAATGGTACGCTAATTGCTAAGACAGGGATACCACCATTTATTGCCACTCTTGGTATGATGGTTGCGGCAAGAGGGTTTGCTCAGATTTATTCCAATGGTCGTCCAGTATCCACATTAACTCAATCTTACCAGTGGTTTGGTCAATCTTACATTTTAGGATTTGGAGGGTTTCGAGGAATACCCGTTCCAGTAGTCATCTATATCATTATGATTGTCATTACATTTATTATGTTGAATCATACACGATTTGGTAAGAACATCTTTGCTATTGGTGGTAATATTCACGCGGCAGAAGTATCGGGTATTAATGTTGATCGTAATATTATCAAAATCTATGCTTATGCTGGTTTATTAGCTGGTCTTGCAGGTTTTGTATTATCTGCTAGGGTTAATACAGGACAGCCAGGTATGGGTATGTCTTATGAGCTTGATGCCATTGCAGCGACTACGATTGGTGGTACGTCTCACTCAGGTGGTATTGGTACCATATGGGGTGCTGTTGTTGGTGCATTAATACTGGGTATTTTGAATAATGGGCTTAACCTATTGGGTGTTAGTGGTTATTATCAGCAGGTATTTAAAGGTATTATTATTGTTGGCGCGGTAATTATTGATATGCGTAAGAACAAGAAAAAAGAAATAATTTCTTTTAAATAAATAGGTAGTATAATTTTACTTTTTGAAGGAGGTGAAGGGACGGTTGTTTGGGTATTAGATACCTTAAGTGGAGAACCGTTCCATGAAGAAGATGAAGAAGATTAAGATTGGTGCAGTTGGACTTGGACGTTTGGGTTATCAGCATGCTGAGAATATAGCTTTTAAGATTCCAGGAGCAGAGCTTGTGGCTCTATGTGATAAAAATGAAGCTAAGTTAAAGGAGACAGCTGACGCTTGGGGAATAGAGTTTCGTTATACAGATTATGATGACATGATTAAGAATGAAGCATTAGATGCTGTTGTGATTACATCACCTTCCAGTTTGCATACAGCTCAGATAGCAAGTGCTCTTGATGCTGGGTTACATGTATTCTCAGAGAAGCCATTAGGTACGAATTTAGAAGAATGTAAGGTAGCTGAAGAGGCTGTTGAGCGTCATCCAGAATTAGTATTTATGCTTGGTTTTATGAGACGTTATGATCCCTCATATGCTTATGCAAGAGAGAAAATAATGAATGGTGAGATCGGTAATGTAGTTCTATTTAGAGGATATTCTCAAGATCCTGAGAGCTGTATAGAAGGTGCTATTGCTTATGCTGGTCATAGTGGTGGACAATTTATTGATATGGCTGTTCATGATATTGACCTTGCTCGTTGGATGGTGGATTCAGAGCCTAAAACGATTCATGCTATTGGTGGCTGCTATGCTCATAAAGAGTTTGGTGAATTCAAGGATGGGGATAATGTAGCTGCTCTTATGCAGATGGAAAATGATGCCATGGTATTCTTGTTTGCAGGACGAACAGCGCCACATGGTTATAATGTAGAAACTGAAATTGTTGGCACGAAGGCAACACTCAGAATTGCCAGTGTACCACAGAAGAACATGGTAGAAATCTTGGATAATCATGGAGTACGTCAGGAGTGTTCTCAAGATTTCTTAGAGCGCTTTGAACAAGCATATATTGCAGAAATCAATGAGTTTATCAATTGTATTCATGACGATAGAAAGCCAGAAGTTACTGTTTATGATGGTACGAAGACGACAGAGATTGCATACCAGTGTAAGAAAGCTTTTGAAACAAATGAATTAGTGCGTATGTAAATGAAGTAATCATATATTGTGCCATGACTTTGTTTGCTTGCAAGGACAAAGTCTATAATACATTAGAAATGTCACATAGGAAAAATATAAGTGAAGACAGATTGAGGTTCATTGACATCTGAAAAGGTATATGCTTATGTTGACTATGTGACTTTTCTGTGAAAAATAATAGAATGGCATTATGCATTGTAATCGATAGAATAAATGGCTATATCTAAGCATATTTCACATTATATAATGCTTTTATAAAAAGTCCTTGTTAAATAATTATTTATTATTGACAAGAATCGGTGTGGGATATATAATAAAAATGAATTTACTAAAACGTTTACTCGATGTTATGAACAACCTCATAAAACTTGTATGAAGATCTTAATATACATTGGTTTTTAGGTGATACAGAGTAAATTAGGAGATGGTGATCATGAAAATAACCATAAAGGATATAGCCGAGAAAGCAAACGTGTCCGTAGCTACAGTTTCTAGGGTTGTTAACAACAAAAGTAAAGGTGTAGGCGAGGAAACAAGAAAGCGTATACTTCAATTAGTAGAGGAATATAATTATCAGCCAAGTGCTGTTGCACGAGGGCTTGTGACTAAGAAGTCTAAGATTATTGGTTTGATTATTCCTGACTTAACCAATCCATTTTATCCTAAAATGGCAAAAGGTATTGAAGATGTAGCCGCTGAGCATGGTTACAACATTATACTATGTGACGGTAATAATTCTATGGACAAAGAAGCAGCCTATTTAGATTTTCTTGGTGAACATTATGTATGTGGTATTATCTATAATAATTTTCACAATATCAGTGATACCATTTTGAACAAGATTCTTAGGAGCTCTTTACCCCTTGTTTTTATTGATTCAAAACCAGAGGTAAAAGGGTGTAAATGTGTGTATTTAGACAATCAGAAAGCCATGTATGATATGGTAGAATACCTTATACATAATGGTCACAGACGCATAGGCTTTATGACTGGACCACTTGATAGTTATTCCATTAATGAGCGTTACAAAGGTTATATTAATGCTCTTAATGATCATGGAATACCCATTGATTCTAACTTAGTGGTTCAAGGCGATTATGTGATAAAAGATGGCTACGAGGCAATGGGGAAACTGTTAGAAACAGGTTCCGATATGACCGCAGTTGCTTGTTGTAATGACCTAATGGCTATTGGGGCTATGGAAAAGATTGAAGATATGGATATGCAAGTACCGGAGGATATATCTGTTGTAGGGTTTGATAATATTGAAATGACCAGGTTAGTTAAGCCAAAGTTAACAACAGTTGCTCAACCCATATACGATATGGGAAGAGAAGCCGCTCGAATGATCATCAGCATCATAGAAGGCAATGGTAAGCATATTCAAGATAATCTTATATTTGAACCTAGCTTAGTTATTAGAGATTCTGTAAAAAATATAGAAGAAAAAAAATAAATTTTTTTTAGAGGTAAGGAAAACGTTTAACCCTATAGGTTCGATGATATAGTCTAAGGGGTTTTGATTTTTTGGTAAACCGTTATTAAGAAAGAATTAGGAAAGTGATTTTCCTACTATATAAAAAAAAGGAGAGAACAGATATGAACAACTTAGTTTTTCAAGAAGACAGAGATATCGATTTAATTGCTGTAGGTCGTTTAGCTGTAGACTTAAATGCCAATGAGATTCACCGTCCAATGGAAGAGACCACAACATTTACAAAGTACTTAGGTGGTTCTCCAGCTAACATTTCAGTAGCAGTATCAAGACTAGGATTAAAGGCTGGTTTTATTGGAAGAGTAGCGGATGATCAATTAGGTCGCTTTATTCTTAATTACTTAGGTGATAATAACATTGATGCTTCTAATGTGGTAACGGATAAATCAGGAGCTAAGACAGGTCTTGCATTTACAGAGATTAAGTCTCCAACAGACTGTAGTATCTTAATGTACCGTTCAGATGCAGTTGACTTAACACTGGAAGTAGCTGATGTGAACGAAGAGTACATCAAACGTGCAAAAGCAGTTCTAATATCTGGAACAGCACTTGCCGCTAGTCCATCGAGAGAAGCCGTATTTGCCGTGTTAGAGCTTGCTAGAAAGCATAAAACGGTTGTTTTCTTTGATATTGATTATCGCCCATATACTTGGAAATCCGTTGAAGAAACAGCTATTTACTATAGTTTAGCAGCAGAGAAATGTGATGTGATCATTGGAACGCGTGAAGAGTTTGATATGTTAGAGATGTTTTCTAACCCAGGTAACACCGATGATTTTGTAACAGCTAAGAAATGGTTTGATTTCAATGCTAAGATCATGGTTATCAAACATGGTAAAGAAGGGTCTTATGCTTACACATTAGAGGGTGAGCAATTTACAGGAGCAGTATTCCCTGTTATACCAGTAAAAAACTTTTGGTGCTGGTGATTCTTATGCAGGTGGATTTATCTATGGATTAATGCAAGGTTATGATCCAGGGAAAGCAATGGAGATTGGTGCAGCATCTGCTTCAATCGTTGTTTCAAGCCATAGTTGTTCAGATGCAATGCCTGGTATTGACAAGATTGAGAGATTTATTGCTCAGTATGATGGCGAAAAAGCTTATGATGTAGAAAACATTTAATAGATAAATTAATTTTATAGGAGGACGAACATATGTCAGATGCAAAGATAATGGTAAGTGAATTAATTGCTCGTGCTAGAGCGGCACAAGAAGTGGCTGAAGGTTATAGCCAAGAGCGAGTTGATGAGTTAGTTACAGCGATTGCTTGGGAAATGGTTAATGTAGATAATGCTAAAAAGATTGCAACACTCGCAATTGAAGAGTCTCAGCTAGGTAATTACGAAGGTAAATATGGTAAGTTAATGAAGAAGGTTCGTGGAGCTCTTAGGGACATGAAAGACTGTAAGTCTGTTGGTGTTATTGAGAGAGTACCGGAGAAGGGACTTATTAAGTTCGCGAAACCAGTTGGTGTTATTGGAGCGTTAGTTCCTTGTACCAATCCAGAAGCTACACCAGTCATCAAAGCAATGAATGCACTGAAGGGACGTAATGCGATTGTATTCGCACCACACCCACGTACGAAGAAAACCAATAAATTAATTGTTGATATTATGAGAGCAACCCTTAAGAAGTATGATGCACCAGAAGATTTAATCGTAACAATCGAAGAGCCATCACTTGACCTAAGTAATGAACTTATGAAGCAATGTGATCTTGTTGTTGCAACAGGTGGTTCAGGTATGGTTAAATCAGCTTATTCATCAGGAACACCAGCATACGGTGTTGGGGCTGGTAACGCAGTTGTAATCGTTGACGAGACTGCTGATGTGAAAGATGCAGCTCATAAGATTAAGTTAAGTAAGACATTTGATTTCGCAACAAGCTGTTCAGCGGAGAATTCATTGGTTATTGTTGAGAGTGTATATGATGCGTTAGTTGCTAACTTACAAGCTGAAGGCGGTCACTTAGCAACTGCTGAAGAAAAAACAAAATTACAAGGTGCTATGTGGGAAGATGGGCATCTTAGTCGTCACATCGTAGCTCAGCCAGCTAATAAAATTGCAGATCTTGCAGGTGTTACAATTAGTGAAGAGGAAGTATTCTTCATGGTTGAAGAAGATGGTGTAGGAGAAGACCATCCATTCTCAGGAGAAAAAAATGTCTGTTGTTGTTACATTATATAAAGTAAAAGATTTCGATGCTGCTGTAGCAAAAGTAAATGAAATCACAGGTTACCAAGGTGCTGGTCACTCTTGTGGTATTCATACAACAGATCAGAGCAGAGTTGAAACATTAGGAAATAAAGTAAAGGTAAGCCGTATCATGGTTAGACAACCACAATGTTACGCCAACAGTGGTAACTGGGATAATGGCATGCCATTTACATTAACACTTGGTTGTGGTACTTGGGGTGGTAACGTATCTTCTGAGAATATCACTTGGAAGCAATTCATTAACGTCACTTGGGTATCAGAGCCAATAGAAGAAGTTATTCCTTCTGATGAAGAGTTATTTGGTGACTTAGCAAAGTAACCTGATTGATGCCTATATTCTGTTTATAATAGTTCTGTAAATTGGAGGTTCACCTTACTACACCAAATCTTATGTAACCAACAATGCCACCTACATTTTTATAGGACTTTGTAAACAGTTTATTTATAACTTTTTTAATAAGGAGAGAATGATATGCTAGTTAATATGGTAAACATGATGAAAGAAGCAGCTCATGCTGATAAAGCAGTTCCAGGGTTCAATGTATTTGGTTATGAAGATGCTAAGATGGTAATCGAAGTAGCAGAAGAGTTAAATGCTCCTGCAATTCTTATGTCAAATAAAGATGCTGTAGCTCATATGGATTTAAAATATCAAGCTGCATTATATTGTGCAATGGGTGAAGATACACAGATTCCAGTATGTGTGCATCTTGATCATGGTAAAGATTATGAGTTATGTGTAAAAGCAATTCGTGCAGGCTATACATCCGTTATGTATGATGGTTCAGGACTTCCATTAGAAGAAAATATCCGTAATACACAGGAAGTTGTTCGTCTTGCACACGCTTGCGATATATCTGTAGAAGCTGAGATAGGGTGTGTTGGCTATAACGATCCAACTATTAAAGCAAAAGCAATGTACACAGAGCCGGCAGAAGCAAAACAATTTGCAGAAGAAACAGGTGTTGATGCATTAGCGGTAGCAGTTGGAACACTTCACCGTATGCAAATACAAGATGCTAAGATTCAATACGATCGTTTAGATCAGATTCAAGAACTTACGGAAGTACCATTGGTTATCCACGGATCCACAGGTCTTACAGATGAAGATTTATCTAAGCTTGCTACTTACAGAGTGGCAAAGGTGAACATTGGTACAGCTCTTAGAATGGCTTTTGGTAATACCATGAGAGGTGACATGAATGCTAACCCACAGGAATTCGATAGAATTAAATTCTTTAAGAAGCCTATGGAAGAGATTAAAGAAGTAATCCGTCAGAAATATAAACGACTAGGTTGGTAAATGTGTACCAACTGATTGGAGGACGAAATAGATGGTAGAACATCAAAGAGAAGCTTATGCATATGGTTATAACACCATTACTGAGCTTGTAGGAAAGCATAGCGATATGCGTATGGACGTAGGTATAATCCGAGTAAAAAGTGGTTTTACATACGAAAATAATGAGGCAAAAGAAAGGGCAATCTTATTAATTGAAGGTGAAGTTACAATTGAATGGGATGGTCATAGAGAAACCGTTAAGCGTGTAAGTTGCTTCGATGAAAACCCTATCTGCTTACACTTACCAAAAGATGTAAAAGTCGTTATTACAGGCGTGAATGAATCGGAGTTATGTTATGAGGCAGTTGAAAACGATCATGCTTTTGAGGCTAAATTATATAGACAAGAAGATACAGTAAGTGAAGTGTTTGGTAAAGATGTTCTTGGTAATACATCTAATCGTACGGTAAGAACAATTATTGATGATGATATCGCACCATACTCTAATCTTGTTATGGGAGAGGTTATTAATCATCCTGGTAAGTCTTCTTCTTACCCACCACATTTTCATATACAACCGGAAGTGTATCATTACCGTTTCTTACCAGATACAGGATATGGTTTTAGTTTAATCGGAGATGATGCTTACAAAGTAGAGCATAAGAGTACATCTTGCATCACAAGCAATGTGGTTCATCCACAGTGTTCAGCACCTGGATATGCTATGTATTATGTTTGGATGATTCCACATATTCCAGAAAAACGTTGGTTAAAAGATCGTGCATTTGAGTCAAAGCATGAATGGTTACTTGATGAAAATGCTAAGGTATGGGAACAAAAATAAGGTTATTGATATATTCTTTAAGGAGGTAAAACGTAGATGGAAACTATCCGTTTAACGATGGCGCAAGCTTTGGTCAAATTTCTTGATAACCAATATATAGCGTTTGATGGCGTTGAGCAAAAGTTTGTCAAAGGTATTTTTTACCATCTTTGGGCATGGTAATGTAGTTGGTCTTGGTCAAGCATTAGAGCAAGATTCAGGTGATTTAATTGTGCATCAAGGACGTAATGAACAAGGAATGGCACATGCAGCTATTGGTTATGCGAAGCAGAAACATCGCAAACAAATCTATGCATGCACATCATCAGTAGGACCAGGAGCTGCTAATATGGTAACAGCAGCAGCCACAGCAACAGCGAACCGTATTCCTGTACTATTATTGCCTGGAGACACATATGCTACGAGACAGCCAGATCCAGTGTTGCAACAGGTGGAGCAATTCCATGATTTGAATCTTTCCACTAATGATTGTTATCGTGCAGTAAGTAAGTATTGGGATCGTATTAGCCGTCCTGAACAACTTATGTTCTCTATGATTAATGCGATGCGTGTTCTTACTGACCCAGCTGAAACAGGAGCTGTAACTATTGGACTTCCTCAGGATGTTCAAGGTGAAGCGTATGATTACCCAGTTAGTTTCTTCAAGAAGCGTGTACACAGAATTGAGAGAACACTTCCCACAGAAGCTATGATTCAGGATGCTGTAGAAATCATTAAGGCTAAGAAGAAGCCATTTATTGTATGTGGTGGAGGCGTTCGTTACTCAGAAGCTGCAGAAGCACTTCGTACTTTTGCTGAGACATTTAATATTCCTTTTGGTGAGACTCAAGCGGGTAAGAGTGCAATTCCTTATGATCATCCACTTAACATGGGTGGTATCGGTACAACAGGTTGTTACGCTTCTAATGTATTAGCGAAAGAAGCTGATGTTGTTATTGGTATTGGTACACGTTATACAGATTTTACTACAGCTTCTAAGTGGTTATTCCAAAACCCTGATGTTGAATTTGTGAACATTAATGTAGCATCCTTTGATGCTTACAAATTAGATGCTGTAAAAGTTGTTGCAGATGCAAAAGAAGCATTAGGTGCTTTGGCTAAGGGGCTTGAGGGTTACAAATCAGGTTATGAAGGCGAAATCGCTGATGCAAAAGCAAAATGGAATACAGAGTTAGATCGTCTTTTCAACATCAAGTATGGAGAGAATTTTGTACCAGAAGTTGCTGGACATCTTGATGATAAAATAGAAGAATACAAAGAGCAATTAGGTTCATGTTTAACACAAACAAGTGTCCTAGGCATGCTTGATAAATTATTAGATAGAGATGCTGTTCTTGTTGGTGCATCGGGTAGTTTGCCTGGTGATTTACAACGTGTATGGTGTCCAAAAGAGGCTAACACCTATCATATGGAGTATGGATACTCTTGTATGGGTTACGAAGTTAATGCAGCACTTGGTGTAAAGTTAGCTGAGCCTAACAGAGAAATCTATGCTATGGTTGGCGACGGTTCTTATATGATGCTTCATTCAGAGCTTGTTACGTCTATCCAAGAGAGAGCTAAGATTAATATTCTCTTATTTGACAACATGGAATTTGGTTGTATTAATAACTTACAGATGGGTCATGGAATGGGTAGCTTTGGTACAGAAATGCGTCATAGAAACCCTGAGACAGGCATGCTTGATGATAATCTAGTAAAGGTTGACTTTGCTATGTGTGCAGCAGGTTATGGTTGTAAGACTTACACCGTAACAACAGAAGAAGAATTAGTAGCAGCTTTAGCAGATGCCAAGAAACAAGAAGTATCAACCTTATTGATATCAAAGTGTTGCCAAAAACAATGACAGATGGATATGAGTCTTGGTGGCGTGTAGGTAATGCTCAAGTAGCTGAAAAAGAGAGTGTTACCAATGCAACAAGAGAAATGGAAGTTGAAATGGATAAGGCAAGAAGATATTAAGTATCTTTAAAAGAATTAATCCATAAGTGAAGGTTAGATTGCCTTTCTTTTGCTGGATTACCTCAATAAAAAAAATAATGAAAACTAACGACATAAAATATTAAGGGAGAAGGTTGAAGAGATGTTAGACAAGAATAAAGTAAGATTAGGAATTGCTCCAATTGCATGGACAAACGATGATCTGCCAGAGTTAGGTGGAGAAAACACATTTGAGCAATGTGTGAGTGAAATGGCTTTAGCTGGATTTACTGGAAGTGAAGTGGGTAATAAATATCCAAAAGACCCTAAAGTACTTAAGGGATATTTAGATATTCGTGGTGTGCAAATCTGTAATGCATGGTTTTCAACTTTATTTACATCAGAGCCAGAAGAAGTAACCATAGAGAATTTCATCAAACATCGTGATTTCTTACACGCTGTAGGTGCTAAAATGATTGGTTGTTCAGAGCAAGGTAACAGTATCCAAGGCACAACTAAGCCTGTATTTGATGAGAAACCTGTATACACAGAAGAAGAGTGGGTAAAAGTAACTGAAGGTATGAACAAATTAGCAAAATTAGCTGCTGAAAAAGGTATGAAAGTATCTTTCCACCATCATATGGGTACAGGTGTTCAGACACCAGAAGAAGTTGATCGTTTTATGGAAATGACGAACGATGATGTCTATTTATTATTTGACTCAGGTCACTTAGCCTACTCAGAAGGTAATGCAGAAGCAGCTGTAGACGTACTTAGAAAGCATGTTGACCGTGTAGCTCACGTTCACTTAAAAGATATTAGAAATGATATCGTTAATAAAGTAAAAGCAGACAAATTAAGCTTCTTAGAAGGCGTTAAAATGGGTGCTTTCACAATTCCTGGCGATGGACTTATTGATTTTAAACCAATCTTCAAAATCTTAGAAGATGCTAACTACGAAGGATGGATGGTAGTAGAGGCGGAGCAAGATCCAGCGATTGCTAATCCATTTGAGTACGCAGTAAGAGCAAGAGATTATATCCGCGAGAACACAGGACTGTAAGTTGAATTAAAAAAAATAACTAGACAAGAGCTTCTTCTAAGTTCACAGCATCTTCTAAGTAATGACTTGGTAGGTGCACACACTATAATATATTTATTGGAGGATAACGATTATGAAAAAAAATGAACGTTGGTATTATTGGTGCGGGACGTATTGGTAGAGTTCACGCACAAAGCATCTCTTATCAAATTCCAAATGCAACAATCAAAGCTGTATCAGATGTAAGATTAGATGGTGTAGAAGAGTGGGCTAAGAGCCTTGGCATCGAGAATGTTTATGCTGATTATCATAAAATTTTAGAAGATAAAGATATTGATGCAGTACTTGTGTGTTCTTCAACAGATACACATGCACAGATCTCTATTGAAGCTGCAGAAGCAGGAAAGCATATTTTCTGTGAGAAACCAATCGATTATGATCTAGACAGAATTAACAAGGTATTAGCAGCAGTAGAAAAAAGCAGGTGTAAAATTCCAAGTAGGATTCAATCGTCGTTTCGATCATAACTTCAGCCATATTAACCAAGTAACAAAAGATGGCGTAATTGGCGATCCATATATTATCAAAATCACATCTAGAGATCCTGAGCCTCCACCAATTGAGTATGTAAAAGTATCAGGAGGAATCTTCTTCGATATGGCGATCCATGATTTTGATATGGCTAGATTCCAAGCTGGTTGTGAAGCGACGGAAGTATACGCAGTTGGTGATGCACTTGTAGATCCAGAGATTGGAAAAGCTGGTGATGTAGATACAGCTGTCATCACAATCAAATTCGAGAATGGTGCTATCGCTGTTATTGATAACAGTAGAAGAGCTGCTTACGGTTACGATCAAAGAGTAGAAGTATTTGGTTCTAAAGGTTCTGTAGAAGCTAGAAATGATACTGAGACAAATACAGTTGTTAGAACGGCTGATAATGTTACTTCTGACAAACCATTATACTTCTTCTTAGAGCGTTACATGGGCTCATTCGTAGAAGAAATGAAGCAATTCTTTGCAGCAATCGAGAACGATACTGAGACGCCAGTAAAAGGTATCGATGGATTAAATTCAGTTATTATTGCAATGGCTGCTAAGAAGTCTCTTGACGAAGGTAGACCAGTTAAGATTTCTGAAATCTGCTAATTATAGATAGATAATAAAACAGTAAGGGGCTGTGACACTAACGTAGATGCTTTAATAAACAGCCTCTTCTCTTACGATATAAGATGAATAATAGTTATTAAGGCGACGTAGTCGCTTTTCGTGGATTAGATACAAGCATAATAAAGACAACCAGGAGGTGATAGAATGTCTAATATCCAACAAAGCATACAAGATATGTATGAGCGTAAAAAAAATAAGATACTTCAAGGTGGCGGACAGGCAAGGATTGATCGCCAGCATGCATCAGGTAAGATGACTGCCAGAGAGAGAATTGAGATGCTGCTTGATCCAAACAGCTTCGTTGAAGTAGGTGCTTTCATGAAGCATCGTTCTTCGGATTTTGGACTGGATAAAGTAGAAGCACCTGGTGATGGTGTCGTGACAGGCTATGGTACGATTGATAGCAATTTAGTATATGTCTATGCTCAAGATTTTACCGTTATGGGTGGATCTCTCGGAGAGATACACGCACAGAAGATATGTAAAGTAATGGACATGGCTATGCAAAATGGTGCACCAATTATTGGGATCAATGATTCAGGTGGAGCTAGAGTGCAAGAAGGTATTGACGCATTGAGTGGATTTGGTGAAATTTTCTATCGTAACACCAAAGCATCAGGAATTATTCCGCAGATATCCGTTATCATGGGACCATGTGCTGGCGGAGCTGTTTATTCTCCGGCTATTACAGATTTTGTATTCATGGTTGATAATACCAGTCAAATGTTTATAACAGGACCAGAAGTAATCAAGACCGTTACGGGGGGAAGAAATTACAAAAGAGGAGTTAGGTGGTGCCTATGTTCATGCTAGCAAAAGTGGTGTAGCACATTTTCACTATACAGATGAGCAAGAGTGTATACAAGCCATTAGACAACTGATTAATTATCTTCCAGCTAATTACCTTGAAGAACCCATGGAAGTAGACATGCAAGATGATCCTAATCGTAGCTCTTCTAAATTAATTGATATCATGCCAGATTCACCAAGTAAAGCATACAACATGCGAGACGTCATTCATGAAATCATTGACGTGAATAGCTTCATAGAGGTTCACAAAGATTATGCACAGAATATTATTGTTGGGTTAGCCAAGATGTATAATGAAACAGTAGGTATCGTTGCTAATCAACCTCAGTTCTTAGCTGGAGCTCTTGATGTCAATGCTTCCGATAAAGCAGCAAGATTTGTTCGTTTTTGTGATAGTTTTGGTATTCCAATTGTAACATTAACGGATGTTCCTGGCTATTTCCCAGGTGTAACACAAGAGCATTCAGGTATCATCAGACATGGTGCCAAGCTTCTATATGCTTACTGTGAAGCAACTGTACCTAAGATTAATGTCATCCTTAGAAAAGCTTATGGTGGTGCTTATATTGCTATGAGTAGTAAACATCTAGGAGCAGATATGGTATTTGCATGGCCTACAGCAGAAATCGCTGTAATGGGTGCACAAGGTGCTGCTAACATTATATTCAGAAAAGATATTAACAACGCAGATGATCCAGCTGCTATGCGTGCACAGAAAGTGGAAGAGTACCGTGAGAACTTCGCTAATCCATATGTAGCTGCAAGCAGAGGATTCGTTGACTCTGTTATTGATCCAACGATGACAAGACCGTATATACTATCTTCTTTACAGGCTCTTAGAAGTAAGCGAGAAGATGGACCAAGTAAAAAGCATGGTAATATACCGCTATAAAAAACATTTATACGCTATAAAAAGACATCCTTGTTATATAACCTTAAAAGGATGTCTTTTGTGCTATGAAAAGTTCTTAGATTAATTCAACCAAGCCATTATGTAAATGGTAATATGCAGGAACAACTTGCAAATTTTTATCTTTCATATGTTTTTGGATGATATGGTCATGGTTAATGAGTTTCTTTGCAACTTAATTTTATATTTTCTTTGGTAGCATTTTCCAGAAGATCACCATTCATGGTGTATGCTTTTTTCTACTGCCGGTGTTATGGCTTTTGATAATGTGCTGAAAAAAAAGATGAGATTCGGTATGATCATTATCAATAATAGCTTGAACTGCACCGCAATTCGAATGACCTAATATAAGAATCAGAGATACTTGGAGGTATTCTATAGCATAATAGATGCTTTCCAGTATAGCATTGCTCATAATATTACCCGCAACCCTTAATACAAATAAATCACCTAAACCTTGGTCAAAAATAATTTCAGGAGGAACACGGGAATCAGCACAACCAATAATAACTGACTTAGGTTGTTGTCCATTTAACAATTCTTCCATTCTTATTGTATTAATTCTTGGATATATATTATTGCCCTGCATAAAACGCCTATTACCTTTTAATAGTTCATTTAATATTACCTGACTCATATTAGCCTCCAATATAGTTGAAATTATAATGCATCATAATTAGGATTGAGATAAACATAGGAGATAAATTATAGGTAGTATCATATCACACCAATAGTATATATGTAAAGTGTTGTAAAATGTGATGCAAGATGTATTTTTGCTCATAACTTGCATAAAATAGTCGAAATATATAATGAGATTTTCAAGGGGGTAGGATTATGAGAAAGAAACAAAAAATTGATGGTATTAAGTGTAATTATAATTCTTTTTGTAACAGGGATGGCAGTATACTCAGGTAAAGGAAGATGCTCTTAACAGTATGCGGTTATATACTTTGTGGTTTATTATTACTTATGTTTCTTGAAGTATTTTAATAGTTAGGTATCCCTCAGGATTATAATATGGAGAAATGTGATATAATATATGGCATGATAAAAATGCTGAAATAGTAGCGTGGAAATAATGATTTTGCTGCAAGGTGTAGCTATGATTAACAATAGGGAATATGTGTGAAAACAAATGGAATGTGTGAGTAAGTTGCAAAAGAAAAAAAAGACCTTGACGGTCAATGGATACTATTCTTATGTATGATAATGTTAATTTACACATCTAATAATTTGATTAAACCTATTATGATAACTGCACCAGCAACAATGGGAGAAAATGATAATAAGATATCAAAGCCAAATATATAACTAAATAACAATAATGTAAAGATGACGGCTATTAATTTTTCTAAGAGTACTAGATTGAAATGTTTCATGTTTCATTTCCCTCATTTAATAACCCAATCTCGAATAACGCCTAATGGTTATAGAGGATGAGTATAATGTCCAGATAACAAGGTTATAAGCGTGGACTTTACTTATGTAGATGATGAAACAGTTAAGTTAACGCATCTAATAATTTAATTAAACCGATTACAACAATTAACCCTCCAATAGGTGGATAAAACCCTATTAGATTATGAAAGCCAAATAGATAAATCATCATTGCTAATAAAATAAATATAACGATGAGGTTTCCCTTTCGTGAATCTTCATTATTCATGTGTTCATCCTCCCAAGTTTATTATTGCAAATCATAATTTATTATAACACTTGTAGGGAAAAAGGGATAGCAAATTACGAAAATTAATAAGTACAACCAAACCTTGTGAAAGTTATTTGTTCTTCATATACCATCAATACGAATAACGGCTATAGGAATATATCATAGAGACGTGGTTTTTTAAATAACTAAAACAACAGTTTTTTTATACCTATATATGGTATAATCTGTCTGAGATTTATTATTCAAAGTGAACATAAGAAAGGATAACAGCATGGAACTATTAGCAAAAGTATTACCAATCCTTATATTATTTGGAGCAGGTTATGGCATTAGAAAAAACTAATTTTCTAAGCCAAGAAGCAATTAACGGATTTAAAAAAAAGATAGTTATTGATATTGCATTACCATCAGTATTATTCATAGCCTTTGTTAATTTAGATTTTAAAACAGAATACTTTGGATTGATTTTATCCATTTTTTTTATTGTGTATTATTATGATGACTCTAGGTTTTTTTTGTTGAAAAAGATACCTGTTATGAATCATCCAATTTTACCATTTATTCTATCTGGATTTTCCTTTGGATTATTAGGTATCCCTTTATATATTACAGTATTTGGTGAAGCTAATCTTCTTTCAATGGCTGTCATGGGTATCGGTCATGAAATTTTTATATGGTTTGTTTATGTAACTGTCATGAAATTTGTCATGGGTAAGGAAAAATTACGATAGATACCATAACAGGGTTTTTAACATCACCATTAATTCTTGCCATTATTTTTGGTGTAGGCATTAATTTATTAGGGTTAAGTCACCTATTAACAGATAATCATTTACTTAATGGTGTATATCTAACCTTAGAAAGTATGAGTAAAATTGCAACACCACTTATCCTTATTGTTATTGGATACGGATTAAGTTTTAATAAAGCCTATACGAAATTAACGATTATCTTTGTAGCTTTACGTTTTGTACTTATACTAGCCGTAGGTTATTTATTTAAATTCATATTGATTGACCACTTAATTGAATTTGATCAATATATGAACTATGCTTATTTTACGTTATTAATACTACCACCACCATTCTCATCTTCGGTTCTTGTAGGTAAATATGGAGGTGAAGAAGATGAGGTTAAGCTTGTTAATAATATTACAGTGGTTTATACTTGTCTAAGTATTGTGACGTATATTGTATATATGTTTTTTACCCAATAGGTCTCATTCAACACGAATGCAGCTAAGAGGAGGAATGTATCATGAAGATGGTGAAGGCCACCATACAAGATCAAGAGAAAATGATGGCATTATTAGTAGCGTGTGTAGCCAATATGCGAGCTAATAATATAGATCAGTGGAATGCAGAGTATCCTAATGTTGAAACCATGATGAAGGATATAGAATCTGAACATCTTTTTGTTATGAAAGATAACGATGCTTACTATGGTATTGTCACATTAAATGAAGAACAGGAAAAAGAATATAGCTCAGTGAATTGGCAATGTGAAGGCAAGATATTAGTGGTTCATCGCCTAGCGATCAATCCCATCTATCAAAGTCAAGGTATAGGTAAAAAAAATAATGGAATTTGCTGAGATGTATGGGAAAGATAATGCTTATGATGCAATACGACTTGATACCTATAGCGGCAATCCAAAAGCAGTAGCGTTTTATCAACGCCTAAACTTTGAAAAGGTAGGGCAAGTATTCTTCCCTATGAGAGAATTACCCTTTTACTGCTATGAAAAAAAAGATGATATAACTTTTCTTGTAATATGATAGGAGACGATCATATGGAAGCTCGAACAAAACTAAGTAAAGCATATTTATCAAATCTACATGTTAATTTATATATAGCCGATTACATTGAATGTGATGAAAACTGGCGTGAACAACGCCATATGCCTGAATACAATAAATTATATTTTATATGTGATGGGAATGGATGGGTTGAGACAGGAGATAAAAGTATCTTTCCTAAAACCGATGATTTGGTTTTTATACCTGCTAATAAGCCACACGCATTTTCTTATATTAATGATAATTATTATAAAAAATACTGGTGTCATTTCACAGCGACAATCGGACAAAAAAAATATCTTTGATATATTTGATGTACCCAATGTCATTAAAATTGAAAAAGACAAGTCTTATTTATTAAAGTTATTTCAGGATTTGGTCAGGTATGACCGTGAAGAAAACATTGATGCCATACTGAAAGCTAAAGCTATATTATTACAGATTATTGCTTACTTCATGGAAACGACCAATGCAAAAGAGTTGAAGATTTTTCAATCGTCATCAATAGAAAAGTTAGAGCAGCTATTAGCTTATATTGATAAACATCTTAATGAACCAATGACAGTTGAGGAGTTAGCAGATATCGTTCATTTGCAAGTTAATTATTTTATTAAATTCTTCAAGTCTCATCTTGGGAATACTCCTATGAATTATGTGAAGCATCAACGACTTGAAAAGGCTAAGCGGTTTCTTCTAGATACACCAATGCATATCTCGAAGGTAGCTGAAAAAGTAGGTTATACGGATGTAAGCCATTTTTCTAACCAATTTAAAAGGTATGCAGGTATGGCACCATCTCAATTTAGGAAATACCGTCAATATGATGAAGAAATTAAAACAAAAGTTAATATCATCCAAAAATAAGATAATTATATTCAAGCATATTCCTCCAAAATTTGATACTATCTATACAAGATGAAATCATAACAAGGAGGAATTTTTTATGGGCAAAATGCCATTTAGACAGATTCATTTAGATTTTCATACAGCAGGTCAGATTCCAGGAGTAGGCAGTCAATTTAATAAAGAACAATTTCAAAAAGCTTTACGTATTGGTCATGTAAATTCCATTAATATCTTTGCAAAATGTCACCACGGATGGTTATATTATCAAAACGGTGTGACGCCAACGCATCCAACACTTGAGGGAAATCTTCTAGATGATATGCTTGAAGCCTGTTCTGAGATTGGTGTAAAAAACTCAGATATACATATCAGCAGGTCTTGATGAGATTACGGCATCTAAACGTCCAGAGTGGTTATTTAGAAATAGTAATCAGAGCACTACTTGGGCAAGGGATTTTACAGAGGCAGGGTATCATGAGTTATGCATGAACACACCTTATCTGGAACAATTAATTAAACAAATAGAGGAAGTAACGACACGTTATGAAACAGAAGGTATTTGGCTAGATATTGTCGGACCTCGCGAATGTTACTGTCAGACGTGTAGGAACCAACTGATAGAAGAAGGCAAGGACCCACGGGACATAGAAGCTGTTAAGGAACTAGGTGAAAGAGTTTATATTAACTATTTGGAGCGTGTGGAAAAGGCCATAAAAAGTATAAAGCCAGATATGATGATATTCCATAACAGCGGTCATGTTGCCAAAGGTCGTCGTGATATATTTGATTATTTTACTAATTTCGAGTTAGAATCCCTCCCAACGTGGATGGGGTTATGATCATTTTCCATTATCAGCTCGTTATGTACAAGGTCTAGGGAAAGAATTCTTAGGTATGACAGGTAAATTCCATACAACATGGGGTGAGTTTGGAGGATTCAAGCACCCTAATGCACTTCGTTATGAGGCAGCACTTAATTTAGCTAATGGTGCTAAGATGTGTGTCGGGGACCAGATGCATCCAGTAGGTGCTTTAGATGACGTTACTTATGGGCTTATAGGTGAAGCTTACAAAGAGGTAGAGGAAAAGGAACCTTGGTGTGACGATGTAAAGAATATTGCTGATGTCGGTTTATTATCAGCTGAATGTATGCCTGAAAAAGAGTCCATATCAGTAAATGGTACGGTTAGTAAAGCTGATTCAGGGGCAGTAAGAATGCTTTTAGAAGGCAAATATCTATTTGACGTGATTGATTTAGAAACCGATTTTTCTCAATATAAGGTACTTATATTGCCTGATGTTATTTTGGTAGATTCCGTACTTAAAAAGAAAATAAAAGCATATCTTGCAGGTGGCGGTAAGCTATTAGCAACGGGTAAATCAGGGTTAGATGAAAAAAGAGGAAGCATTTGCTTTAGATCTTGGTGTTACGTATGAGGGCAAGAACCCTTATCAGCCTGATTATGTGGTTCCTGCATTTGATTATCATGGCTTAGGAAGCACAGCTTTTGTTATGTATAGCGAAGGTGTGAGAATCAAGTTAACGGGTGGTAACGTCATTGCTGAAAGAGAAGATTCATATTTTAATCGCGATTGTTTGCATTTTTCATCTCATTTCCATACACCCAATCATCCAGGAGAACGTTCACCAGGTATTGTTCTAAGCGATACGGGTGCTTATATTGCATGGCACATATTCTGTGATTATGCAACAAAAGGTAGTTTGATATTAAAAGATATGATGATGTATACCCTTGATTTATTACTTGAGGAAAAGAAATCATTAACCACGACCTTAAAAGCCCAAGGTGTTACATCATTACAACATCAAGAGCATGAGTCAAGATATATTCAACATCTACTCTATGCAACACCTGTTAAGCGAGGCGAAGGCGTTGAGATTATTGAAGATATTGTTCCTGTTTATGATATAGAAAGTACAGTGTTTGTACCACAAGATATTCAAAGGGTTTATCTAGCACCATCTATGGAAGAAATCCCTTTTGAAAACGATGGTCATAGCACAACCTATACGGTACCAAAAGTTGATTGTCATCAAATGGTTGTGTTGGATTATAAGTAAATTTAGTATTATAAGGAAGGTTCTGAAAGAGAGATATCAAAAAATCTTCATTAAAATTTAATTTACTCGTTGATTTACGCTCCTAGTAGTGTTATCATTTTAGAGAATAGGATAGCTCATATGTATGAGTAATCCTATTCTTCTTATATTAGCCTGCTCAAAGAATGTACGATTTAAAGGGGAATAAAACATGAACGAGAAGTTTTTTAAAATGGATAGTGAGAAGCAAGGGAGAATACTCAATGCAGCCTTAGATGAATTTGCCTCTTTTGGATACGATAGAGCCTCTACCAATAATATTGTTAAAAAAAATGCAGGGATATCTAAGGGATTACTGTTTCATTATTTTGATAGCAAAAAAGGATTATATAATTTCCTCTATAACTATACCATTGATTATGCTTTAGAAAAATTTGATGGTGAGATTGATTTAGAAGAAAAAGATCTTTTGTTACTTCTTGAAAAGACCATTTTTATAAAGATTAAATTAATGCGCAAGTATCCTAATCTATTTAATTTCTTCATTAGTTGTTTTATGGATACAGCTGAAGAAGCGAAGGATTTAGATATTAAGAATGACCCAAGATCATTAGAATTGAAAAACAATATTTATAATAATGTGAATTTTAGTTTGTTTCGAGAAGATCTTGAGTTATCTAGAATAATGGCGACGATAGAAAGCACATTAGAGCAATTCAGTACCAATGAAATGAGGAAACTGAAAGTTACAGGTGGAGAATTAGATTTGGATTTAATGTATAATGAGGTTATCGCATATATTGATATGTTTAGACGTATTTTTTATAAACCAGAATATATCTAATACAAGAAGGAGCTCTAGAAGTATCGTAAAAATAGCTGCCTATTTCAATTGAAAGATTGACTTAGGTAGCTATTATATTAGAAGGATCATTTTTTTTATTTTTTTCTTATTGCTTTAATAAAGCAAATGAATAAAATGTGTATGAAATTGAATGCGATTAGTATAAAAATGCTTAAATATTTAAAGAAAAATTTCTTTATTAAAATTAATAATTAATCGTAAGAATTATTAGAAAGCCCATAAATAAAGGGTTTTAATTGCATAAATATCCGAAGTACAACGTATATAAATTCGTAAAATTTTTAAGGTAATTTTTATGAAAAAATAAGGTTGTTATTGATGGATAATTATGTGATAATAGGTATGTAAAAGCCTATATTTCTGACAGATAGACCCTGTTTTATGGAAGCTCTAAAAACATACTTTTATTTCCTTGAGAGCTTATATAAGAACACAAACAATACTATGTTAAAGGGGGGGGAAGTAAATGTCTTACGATAATCCACTCCATGTAACATCTGAAATAGGGAAACTTGTTTCAGTAATTCTTCACAGACCTTCTAATGAACTTGAGAACCTAACGCCGAATCTTATGGAAAAGTTATTATTTGATGAAATTCCATATTTAAAAGAGGCAATCCGTGAACATGACTATTTTGCATCAACACTAAAAAGACAAGGTGTTGAAGTACTATATCTTGGGGATTTGGTTGCTACAGCTATTGCAGATCGTAAAGTTAGAGACATTTTTATCAACGATTTTCTCGATGAAGCCAATATATACGATGATAGTATGAAATATACTTTACTTGAGTATTTTGATGGAAAAGATGATGCTATGCTCATACGAAAAATGATGGCAGGTATTAGGAAAAGCGAATTATCCAACATACCAAAGGGGTCCTTAGCCTATTTAGTCAATGAAGCATATCCATTTGTTATTGATCCAATGCCTAACTTGTATTTTACGAGAGACCCAGCAGCTATACTTGGTAGTGGTATAGCACTCAATCATATGCGTACAAAAAAAACAAGAAATCGCGAAACACTATTTATGAAATATATCATGAAACATCATCCTAGGTTTAAGGATGCAGCTATTCCTTTTTTATATAATCGTGATAACAAAACGTCTTTAGAAGGCGGAGATATTCTTGTGTTAAATAAAGATGTACTTGCTATTGGTATCTCTGAACGATCTGAGGCGCATTCTATTGAGACATTGGCTAAAAAATATTTTTAATGCAGGTGAAAGCTTTAAAACAATTCTAGCTTTCAATATACCGAAGAAGAGAGCATTTATGCACTTAGATACGGTTTTTACCATGATTGATTATGATAAGTTTACCATTCATCATGAGATTGAAGGACCCTTAACGGTTTATTCAATAACCAAACAGGAAGATAATCAGGTGCAGATTCATGAAGAGAATGCAACCTTAGAGGATATCTTAAAGAAATATTTAGAACTACCTTCTATAACATTAATTCGTTGTGCTGGTGGTGATAAAATAGATGGTCCTAGAGAACAATGGAATGATGGTTCCAATACACTTGCAATAGCACCGGGTGAGGTTGTGGTGTATTCAAGAAATTATGTCACCAATAGAATTTTGAATGAGAATGGTGTTAAAACACATGTCATTCATAGTTCCGAACTCTCAAGAGGGCGTGGAGGTCCAAGGTGTATGAGTATGCCTATCGTCCGAGAAGACATCAATTAAATATCTTATCATACAAATATTTAAATTAAACATAGGGTAAAAGCGTCAGAAGTTTACCACTTATACAAGGAGGATGAAGAAATATGGCATTTAATTTGAAAGGGAGACACTTATTGTCTTTAGAAGATTATTCTAAGAAGGAAATCGAGTATCTTATTGATTTGGCAAGTGAGTTAAAAAAGACAAAAAATATGCAGGTATCAGACCACGTAACTTAGAAGGAAAAAAAATATTGCCTTAATTTTTGAGAAACCTTCTACAAGAACACGATGTGCTTTTGTGGTTGCAGCTGTTGACGAAGGTGCTCATCCAGAATATCTTGGAAAAGGTGATATCCAGCTAGGTAAAAAAAAGAATCTGTTGCTGACACAGCAAAAGTCCTAGGACGTATGTTTGATGGTATTCAATTTAGAGGATTTAGTCATGATACAGTGGTAGGTCTTGCTGAGAACGCTGGCGTACCTGTATGGAATGGACTAACGGATAAGTTCCATCCAACCCAAATATTGGCAGATTTCTTAACTATCTTTGAACATAAAGGCTATCTAAAAGGTATCAAGTTTGCTTACGTAGGTGATGGACGAAATAATATGGCCAACTCATTAATGATTGGGGCTGCAAAAGTAGGTATGGATTTCCGTATTGTATCACCAGCATCCCTATTCCCAGAAGATGCATTAGTAGCTAAGGCATTAGATTATGCTGAAGAATCTGGAGCAACAATTACAGTAACAGACTCTGTAGATGAAGGTGTTGAAGACGTAGATGTTATCTATACAGATGTATGGGTATCCATGGGTGAAGAAGAGCAGTTTGAAGAGAGAATTAAGTTATTAAAACCTTATCAAGTGAATAAAGATATGATGGATAAGGCTCACCCAGAAGCTATATTTATGCACTGCTTACCTGCATTCCATGATCAAGAAACTATCGTTGGTCGTGAGATTAAGGAAAAGTACGGTTTAGAGGAAATGGAAGTTACAGATGAAGTATTTAAGAGTAAACAATCTGTTGCATTTGATGAAGCAGAGAATAGAATGCATACAATCAAAGCAGTTATGGTTGCTACATTATAAAGAAATAGAGAGAATGTGTAGTAGCAACAATCATCCTTTATATTATAAGCTAAGTCATTTCAATTGTGAATGTCTGGCTACCACTTTATAAGAGTCTTATGCTAAACCTACCATAAGGGTAAGTCTTTTATAATTGGACAATAGTATAAGGGATGATGTATGTTAATAAAAGTAATGGGTTTACATACAGAAAATAGGAGCAGTTTCAAGGAGAAGTAAGGTAAGGAGGAATTGAAATATGAAAAATATTAAAGTTATGATATGGGGCTTTGGCGCTATGGGAAGCGGCATGGCAGATATGCTATTAAAAAAAACAAGGTGTCGATATTGTGGGTGTCTGTGATAGAGATCCTAATAAAGTTGGCAAGAGTATGTATGATGTGTTAGGTGCTGTGCAGGGTGAACGACCAGATGTTGTCATCAAAGACAATATTGAAGATGTGGTAACACCAAAATGTGCAGATGTGGCGTTGTTATGTACGGATTCTTATACAAAAGGTGCTTTTGATAAGATTAAGTGGATAGCAGAACGTGGTATTAATGTGATTTCTACAGCTGAAGAGATGGCTTATCCAAGGGCTCAGTCACCAGAGTTATCTGATGAGATGCATCGTATTGCAAAAGAAAACGGTGTAACCATTCTCGGTACAGGTATTAATCCTGGGCTGATTATGGATTTATTAGCAGTGGTGTTAACAGGAGCCTGTGCAGAAGTTGAAACAATCGAATGTGAGCGTGTGAATAGTTTATCACCTTTTGGACCTACAGTTATGGAAGAACAAGGTGTAGGTATAACCCCTGACGAATTTGAAAAAAAAAACAAAAGATGGTTCACTAGCAGGTCACGTCGGCTTCGCAGAATCGATTCGTATGATTACAGATGCTATTGGCTGGTCCTTAGATGGTCCCATAACACAATCCAGTGAACCGATTATATCCAAGGTATACCGTGAAACACCTTTTGCAAAAGTTGAAGCTGGTAATGTAGCCGGTGTTAATATGCGTGGGCACGGTATGGTTGATGGTGAAAGAAAGATCAACATGATTCACCCACAACAAATTGAGCCAGAACTTGAAGGTGTAGGTACGGGTGATTATATACGCATTAAAGGTGTACCAAATGTTGATATGGCTATTAAGCCAGAAGTTCCTGGTGGTATCGGTACTATTGCCATGTGTGTAAACATGATTCCACATGTTATTAATGCTAGAGCTGGACTTAAGACCATGATTGATTTACCTGTACCAAGGGCAATTATGGGTGATATGCGTAAGCTTATTGAAGACTAGAGTAGCGTGAAATATAATTAATATCATGAAGGATGGTGATTAGGATCGTAGCTAAAAAAAGGCGATTGGGTAAGAATATCAAATACGGTTTTAGAACCTCACGAGAGAGCAGAGCATCTACCAGAGGATACAAAAAAAATGCCCATTAACCATGTGGGTTAAAGGCTTCTTATTAGATGAAGAAGCACAGATTAATGATCAAGTAACCATTAAGACATATATAGGAAGAGAATTACAAGGTAATTTAGTAGCGATTAATCCCAGCTACAAACATACTTACGGTGAGTATGTACCTGAACTAAGTTATATAGGTAATCAGCTTAGAGATATTCTAGGAGGTGCTCCTAATGAATAGAGATGCCAGTTATGAAAGTGTCATGGCGAGAAAAAATGACATCATGAAACACGCTGTTGGGATGGACTATGCTGAGTTTGAAAGAGACGGTATTGTTTTTGATTATGAAGGCATGATGAAAAAGACGGGTTATAGTCTGGATGAAGTAAGAGAAATTGAGAGAAACGCCAGTGTTGGAGATACCCCTATCTATGAATTAAAGAACCTTACGAAGCTTGCACGGAAAATTGGCGGTAAAGGAAAAGGGGCAAGAATTTTTTTAAAAGATGAAGCAGCTAATCCTTCTGGAAGTTTCAAGGCAAGACGGGCAGCTGTATCTGTTTATCATGCCAAGCGACTTGGTTATAAAGGTGTGATTGCTGCAACCAGTGGTAATTATGGTGCTGCAGTAGCTAGTCAAGCAGCTATGCAAGGCTTAAAATGTATTATCATTCAAGAATGCTACGATAGTGAAGAAAAAGGTCAACCAGAAATTATTGAAAAGGCACGTAAGTGTGAAGCTTACGGTGCTGAAGTTATTCAGTTAACGGTAGGTCCTGAGCTATTCTATACATTCTTAAAAACACTTGAAGATACGGGTTATTTCAATGCATCACTTTATACGCCTTTTGGTATTGCTGGTGTTGAGACACTAGGGTACGAAATTGCTACCTGGTTCCGTGAGCATGAAGGTAGAATGCCAGATATGGTGGTGGTTACCAATGCTGGCGGAGGCAATCTAACAGGTACAGCACGGGGATTAATAAAAGCTGGTGCGGATAATACGACTATTGTTGGCGCAAGTGTGGACTTAAAAGGTTTACATATGGCAAGTAATGGACAGTTTAATCGTAAGTCATTTACCACGGGTCATACAGGTTTTGGCGTACCTTTTGCCACGAACCCTGATCGGTCAGATGTGCCAAGGTCAGCAGCAAGGCCATTACGTTACATGGATCGCTACGTAACAGTATCTCAAGGTGAAGTGTTCTATATGACAGAAGCTTTAGCCATGATTGAAGGTCTTGAGAGAGGTCCAGCAGGTAATACATCCATTACAGCGGCCTATTACCTTGCCACACTGATGGATGAAGACCAGATGATCGTGGTTCAAGAAACAGAGTATACAGGTGCAGGTAAACATGTAGCGGCTCAGTTATCTTTTGCTAAAGAAAATGGGGTAAAGGTAGAGATTGGTGATCCTGTTGATCAAATACCAGGTGAAAATATTATTCTTCCAGAGCATCCTAGCTTGATTAAGACAAAAGAACTGTCCATGGCTAGACTACGTAAGTCTTATATAAAAAATGTATTAAAAGATGAAGCTTTTACAGCAGAAGAACTTAAATATATTGCTTCTGAAACGAAGATGGATATGGTAGAAATACAAGACATGATAAAAGAAATAAAGAAAGAAGGAGGAATTTGATGGGTAAGAGTCGACTGGATGATTATGAATCAAGGAGGAAACATTTAGAGAACTTGACGGAAGAAGAATTGGAGCAGAGATTCTGGGAACTAGCAGGTAAGATTGTGGATCCAATGATTGAGATGGCGAAAAATAATACGTCACCTTCTATAGAGCGTTCTGTTCTCCTTCGCATGGGATTTTCGAGTATTGAATCCAAAGCAATTGTTTCTACTTTAATGGAAAAGAAAAGACACCTTATAGGAAAAGGAGCAGGACATCTCGTATATAGAGTAGCGCGTGATAAGGATATAGAAATAAGAGAAGCAGGTATTCGATTAGCCAATAATGATGAAGAACTAATGGCTCATTTAGAACGAGTATTTGAGGGAGGAAAGTAAGAAATGGAGCTAAAACCTAATGAAAAACTAGATATAAGCTATATCTTACAGGATTTAGAGCATTATGTACCTCGTAGAAAGGGTTGGCATTGGCGCGAAGGTACGGGCGAAGAACGTAAGATTGGTGCATTTACTTATTCAGATACCAGTGAATGTCTTAAACAGAGTGAACCACTTCCAGCAGCTCATTCTTTTCACGATATAGACCCTCAACCTGATTGTGTGATTACAACGGAGATTGCATCAGGTAGATTTGAAGATGACATTCGTCGTATGCGTATGGCAGCATGGCATGGTGCAGACCATCTCATGGTTATTCGTACAGCAGGACAGAGTCATTTTGATGGTTTAATAGAAGGGACACCACAAGGTATTGGTGGTATACCCATTACAAGAAAACAAGTAAGAGCACAACGTAAAGCTTTAGATTATATAGAAGATGAAGTTGGAAGACCTATTAACTATCATTCTTACGTGAGTGGTGTTGCAGGTCCAGAAATCGCTGTTATGTTTGCTGAAGAAGGGGTTAACGGAGCACATCAAGATCCTCAGTATAATGTACTCTATCGTAATATTAATATGGTACGTTCCTTCGTAGACGCAGCCAACGCAAAAGCAACCATGGCATGGGCAGATATGGCTCAAATCGATGGTGCTCATAATGCCAATGCAACAGCTATAGAAGCATGGAAAGTCATGCCAGAGCTTATGGTACAGCATGGTCTTAATTCAATATTCTCATTAAAATGTGGCATGAAGAAAGAGGATATTTGTTTATCTTCTGTTCCACCTACAGCGCCTCCAGCACCTTGTATGAAGCTGGATTTACCTTACGCCATAGCCCTTAGAGAGCTATTTGAAGGTTATAAATTAAGAGCACAGCAAAATACCAAGTATATGGGTTCTTCTACAAGAGAAGCAACAGTCACCCATACACTTAATTTATTGATTTCTAAATTAACAAGTGCTGATATTCAATCGACGATAACACCTGATGAAGGTCGTAACGTGCCTTGGCATATCTATAATATTGAAGGTACCAATACAGCTAAGCAGGCATTAGTAGGTATGGATGGTCTTATGGACATGGTAGAGATTAAAAGGCATGAAGGATTCCTAGCAGGAAAAATCAGAGAATTAAAAGAGCGAGCCGTATTATTTATGGAAGAAATTCTTGAAAATGGTGGCTATTTTGAAGCTGTGGAAGCTGGATTTTTTGTAGATTCTGGACAATATCCAGAGAGAAATGATGACGGTATTGCTAGAAAAATTAATGGTGGTATTGGTGCGGGAACAGTCATTAGCCGTGATGAAGATTATATGGCACCTGTTACAGCATTTTTTGGCTATAACAATGTTGCTCAATATGATGAAGAGGCAGTAGATAACCCATCAAAACTCATTGATGGTTGTACACTAGAAGATCCAAGTAAGATTGTATACATTGATGAATTAGATCAAGAAGATAATGTGTATAAACGTATGGAAGCTAAAAAAAGAGTTTAGAGAAACGTCTAAAATTAAACCAGAGATGGAATGGATGGCTGACGGTACTGTTTTTATTACCATGATGTTACCTACGGATGAGCGTACGGCTGAATTTGCGGCAGTGGAGTTTGGTAAGAAAATGAATCTTGAAGAAGTAGAAGTGATTCATAAGGAAGTCATGCAACTAGCCGAAGGTACACGTGTAGAGATTAAGGGGAAAGTACCCTTTAGTATTGATGTGAATGATCTCGTTATACCGCCTAAACCCATTATTATGGATGATGAAGAGATTAGAGGGTTTATAAAAGAACACCCATTGAAGGTTGTTGCTGGAACCATTGGTGAAGATGAGCACTCAGTAGGTCTTCGTGAGATACTCGATATTAAACATGGTGGTATCGAGAAGTATGGTATTGAATGTCACTACTTAGGTACATCTGTTCCAGTGGCAAAAATTGTGGATGCGGCTATTGAATTAAATGCAGATGCTATCTTAGCTTCTACCATTATTAGTCACGATGAGATTCATTATAAGAACATGAAGAAAATTCATGACTATTGTGTGGAAAAAGGTATTCGTGATGATATTATTCTTATTTGTGGTGGTACCCAGGTGACCCCAGAATTAGCAGTAAAGAATGGAATGGATGCTGGATTTGGTAGAGGTAGTAAGGGTGTCGATGTAGCAACATTTATGGTTAAACAGTATAAAAAAAATGATGTGAGAAATATAGTACATGAAAGGAGGTAATGAACGAATGAAAGTAGATATCATTTCGGCTGAGATTGGTAGTACTACAACGGTTGTGAATGCTTTTATGGGGATGGGTACAGAAACACCTCGGTTTGTTGGGCAGGGCAATCCTATACGACAGTGACTCAGGGAGATGTAACGGTTGGTTTAAGATTGGCTTTTGAAGACCTTAGACAGAAACTTGACGCCATACAGTTAACATACGATTGCTTTTACGCTACTAGCAGTGCAGCAGGTGGTTTGAAAATGACAGTTCATGGATTGGTTCATGATATGACAGTTAAGGCGGCGAAGGAAGCGGCTCTAGGTGCTGGTGCCAATATTAAGTTCATTACCTCTGGTAAATTAAGACGAACGGACATGAAGCGTATTCGTGAAATAGGACCTAATATCATTTTGCTGGCTGGTGGTGTGGATTATGGCGAGCGGGATACAGCTCTCTATAATGCAGAGTTGCTTGCCTCGCAAGAAGAATTGAAGGATACGCCAGTGATCTATGCAGGAAACTGTCAGAATAAAGAAGAGATTGAACTTATTTTTGAAGAAGCTGGTCGTAAGGTTTATATTGTGGATAACGTGTATCCTAAAATTGATTTATTGAATGTGGTGCCTACGAGACGAAAGATACAAGAGGTTTTTGAAGAGCATATCACCAAAGCGCCAGGTATGGAAAAGGTACGAGAATTAGTGAATGCAAGTATTATGCCTACACCAGGCGCAGTGATGGAAGCCACTCAATTATTGGAAAAAGAGATAGGTGATCTTGTTGTGGTAGATGTTGGTGGTGCTACAACAGATGTTCATTCAGTAACACTAGGTAGTGAGGAGATTACGCATATTCTTGTTAACCCAGAGCCAATGGCAAAGCGTACAGTTGAGGGTGATTTGGGTGTTTATGTCAATGTTCACAATGTGATCGATCTTGTATCAAGGGATGAGCTAGAACGTAAGATGACCTTATCCAAAGACGCCTTAGATGAGCTTATCGAGCACTATAAGCCTATACCAGAGACGGATTTGGAGAGAGCTTTTATTCGACATCTGACGTTAGAAGCCAGTACCACTGCAATTAAGCGACATGCTGGTAAGATACGTTATCTTTATGGACCTAGTGGAAAGAAAGCTATTGCGGAAGGTAAGGATTTAACCAATGTGAAATATGTCATTGGTACTGGTGGTGCTCTAACCCGACTTGAAGGTATTGAGATTCTAGAGAATATGTTGAAGGGAAAGGGAGATGAGTTGTTACCATCCCGTAGTGTCAAGATTTTAGTGGATCGGTTATATATTATGGCTTCTTTAGGCGTTATGTCAAAAAAATACCCTCAGGAAGCGTTAAGTTTATTATTACAGAGCATAGATATGATGAATGACTAGTGATATATATTAATATAGAGTTTCTTACGAAGTCATTTTTTGCCGGGAGGTTATGATGAGTTACCCAAGAGTAGAAATAAGTTTGAATAAGATTAGAAGCAATACACAAACCTTAGTGGATATGTGTAATGAATATAATATTGATGTGGTTGGGGTCACAAAAGTTTTCTGTGCAGAGAAAGAAATCGTTGAACAAATGATAGCAGGTGGTATTAGTATTATTGGTGACTCTAGAATAGAGAATTTAGTCAAACTTAAGCATTTTGATATACCTAAACTATTGTTGCGGTTACCGATGATCAGTCAAATTGAAGCAATTATTGACCACGTGGACATCACCCTTAATTCAGAACTTAAAACAATTCGAGCCTTATCAGAAGAAGCTGTTAAAAAAGCAAAAAAGACATCAGATTATCTTGATGGTTGACTTAGGTGATCTCCGTGAAGGTATTTTTGATGAGGAAAAATTAGTAGATACCATTGAGGCTGTGTTAGCCATGGATCATATTGATCTAATTGGGATAGGTACCAATCTGACATGTTATGGTGGTATTTTACCAGAGAAAGATAATCTAGAAAGATTATTAGCTATTAAGTCTTATATTGAGGATACGTATAAGATCCCCTTAAGGGTTGTTTCAGGAGGTAATTCCAGCAGTATCTATTTACTGGAAACAGGGAAGATACCAAAGGGTATTAATCAGCTAAGGTTAGGTGAATCCATAGTACTTGGTCGAGAGACAGCATTTGGACATTCTATTAAAGGTACATCACAGGATACCATGACACTAAAATGTGAAATTGTAGAGTTGCAAGATAAGCCGTCTGTACCTATTGGTGTTATTGGTATGGATGCTTTCGGTCATGTGCCTACTTTTGAAGACCATGGCATACGGAAGAAAGCTATATGTGCCATTGGCAAGCAAGATGTTAACCCAGGCGATATTAGTCCCTTAGATAAAGGAATTAATATTCTAGGTGGTAGTAGTGATTATATGATACTGGATGTGACAAATGCTGAACAGATGTATCAAGTAGGTGACGTAATAAGCTTTTCTGTGTCTTATGGTAGTGTTCTAAGTCTGTTTACATCTGATTATGTGAATAAGGTGTATTGTGAATAGCCTATCACATGTATCGAGGGCACAAATAGAGGATTTGCGTACAATATAGTATGATTATTATGAAAAATAGAGGGTGTATATACATCAGCAGTATGTATATACACCCTTAAATCATATGTACGGTACCTTTCAACAGCTTGCACTTAGGGGCTCGAAAGCCATATGTCTTGTTTGTATAGGTTTCAAAGTCCTATTTATAATATGTACTGTCTATGATGTTTTTTAAAATGTTGATAAACGTCATATAATCTTCTTTGGGAATTTTGTTATTGAGTTCTTCGCATGTCATTTGTGCTATGTCTTGAAGTTGTTCTCTAAGCATGCGACCTTTTTTAGTTACTTGAAGCTTTATGATCCTCTTATCACTAGTATTTTTAACTCTTTTAACATAATGATTATTTTCCATTCTGTCAATTAAGCATGCAGCTGTTGAACTTTTAATACGCATTTTCTTTGCTAGACAACTCTGGTTAATAGATTTTTCTAAACCTATGTAATAAAGAGCTATCCATTGAACGCGACTAATTCCTAGTGACTTAAGTTGATTATTCATATGCTCTTCCATTACTTTTGCAGCATTACTTATTTGAAAGCCTACACAATCTTCAATATCGAACATTGATTCTTCACCTACTTTCGATAATAGATATGTGTAATAAAAAAGTGTTCAATTCCCTTCATTCATTATAGAGTAACATGCTATAAAAATAAAGTAGAATATTTACATATTAACCAAACATACATAAAATTGTCATTTATTAAGTAACTTCTAATTTATCATATTCATGGAAAATAAAGAAAAATTGAGTTGCTAAACATGCAGAAGTAACAAATACAACAAATGTAACTTGTTCATTAATAACAATAAGCCCTGGATGGAATGCATGAATATTTGTACAAGGTTCTGATTCTACAAGGTTTATAGATTTGTTTAGTTAACTCCCATAAAAATAAATGAGTCATTTGGATTAGTTTGTTTTTTCTCGTGTTTTATGCATAATTTTCCCATATATGCAAATGATATTACTATAATACGACTTAATAATATGAGGAGGCATATATTATGGAAAAAGCTAAAATTACAAAAGTCAGAAAAAATGGTGAAGGCAAGATAACAGATGTCATGCTGAATGATGGCAATGCATATACCATTGATGATGCCATTCGTATGACCAGAGAAGAACAGATTGATGGCGTTAATGTAGGTAAAGCTAAAAAATGGTGTTGAGTTCCTTCGAGCTGATCCAGATGGTAAAGAGGATAATAACTTGGATAATTTACCAATGTTCTAAGTGAAAAAAATAATGTATATGGAACCGTATTACAGTAGGACTCATGCTTAATGCGGTTCTTTTTTGTTTTGTAGAGATGAAAGTTGGAAGATCTAGGCATGTACTACACATTGTAAAATCATTTTTGTACATAATTATCTTATGCCTTGAACAGAATAATATTAAGGTTAATCCGCGAAAAGTAGTTTATATGACTTTTGCTACAAGATATGATTGTCAACGTTATTTGGACAACGATATCTTGTAGTAAATTTAGTCATTCTAACTTTTTTTTGAAGAATAACCATCGTAAAAGTTATTTGGTAAAACGTCTTTATTTTTGTGGAATTATTTGGTATTATCGTATATAGACCTATAGATATGACAACAGAGATGGATTAGAGTAAGCAGAAATAGATAGGAGGATATAGTGTGAAAAATTATTATTCCAAGGATGCAGGGGATGTAGCAAAGGAATTAAATGTAGATATAGCAGGAGGTCTTAAAGGGAAACAGGTCACTGAAAACCTAGAAAAATATGGACCTAATAGCTTAAAAGAAAAACAAGGGCCTTCCATGTTGCTAATGATTATAGAACAGTTTAAAAGTTTTATTGTCATTATTCTGATAGCAGCTAGTGTATTATCTATTTCAATAGGTGAAGTTGTAGATGGCATTGTTATACTTGGTATCGTTATTCTAAATGCAGTTCTTGGTATTGTTCAAGAGAATAAAGCGAATAATGCTCTGAATGCTTTAAAAGAAATGGCAGCACCAAAAGCCAAAGTTATGCGTGATGGCAAAATTGCTATCATTGATTCAAAAGAACTCGTTCCAGGTGATGTGGTTATGCTGGAGGCTGGTGACTATGTACCCGCCGACCTGCGTTTAACCGATAGTGTCAATCTAAGAATTGATGAGTCTGCTTTTACCGGTGAATCTGTAGCTGTAGAAAAGGATGCTACACGTATTCTAGATGAATTAACCCATATTGCCGATAGAGAAAACAGTGCCTACATGAGTACAATTGTTACATATGGTCGAGGCAAAGGTATTGTAGTGGGTACGGGTATGGATACAGAAATCGGTAAAATAGCAAGCATGCTCAATGAGGCTGGTACCGAAGTAACACCATTACAAAAGAAATTAGATAGTTTTGGTAAAATGCTAGGTATTGTGTGTATTGCAGTATGTGTTGTTATTTTTTATTCTCGGGCTTCTTAGAGGCGAAGATTTGTTAGAGGTGCTTATGACTTCTGTCAGCCTTGCAGTTGCTGCAATACCTGAAGGATTGCCAGCAGTTGTGACCGTTGTTCTAGCCATGGGTATGCAAAAGATGATTAAAAGACACGCCATTATGAAACGCTTAGGTGCTGTTGAAACACTAGGTAGTACAACCGTTATATGTACGGATAAAACTGGTACATTAACTCAAAATAAAATGACTGTTGTAAAGGTTTTTGATGGAACAGATCATTGGAATGTGACCGGAACAGGCTACGCTACAGAAGGTAACATAGAAGGACCTGACAAAGATGTGTCTTTCTTAGAAAAAAATGCTGATGACAAGTGTGTTATGTAACGATTCTAAATTGAGAGATCAAGAAATTATTGGAGATCCAACAGAAGGAGCACTTATTGTAATGGGTGCAAAAGTTGGATATGATCAAGATGAACTCAACGTCAAATATCCAAGATTACAAGAGTTTCCTTTTGACTCAGACAGAAAGTTAATGTCCACCTTGCATGCCATTGATGGACAGCACACCATGTTTACAAAAGGTGCACCAGATGTTATTTTATCAAGGTGTGCTAACATCATGATTGATGGGGTATGCCAGCCCTTAACAGAAGATATGAAAAATAATATCAGTAAAGTAAATGAAGGTTTTGCAGAGAATGCTCTAAGAGTCTTAGGATATGCATACAAAGAAGTTGATGAAAGTGTAAGGTTACAAGAGGAAGAACAAGCATTAACCTTCGTCGGTTTAACAGGTATGATTGACCCACCACGTGAAGAGGCAAAAGAAGCTGTGAAACTATGTAAAAAAGCTGGTATACGGGTGGTTATGATAACAGGTGACCATATTATAACAGGAAGTGCTATTGCCAAAGAGTTAGGAATTATTGATGATGAAAGCCAAGCAATGGAAGGCAGCTATATCAATGACTATTCAGATAAAGATTTCAGAGAAAAGGTAAAAGAGATCAGTGTTTTTGCAAGAGTATCACCTGAGCATAAAGTTAGAATTGTTGACTCCATTAAAGCTAATGGTGACATTGCTGCTATGACAGGAGATGGTGTTAATGATGCCCCAGCTCTAAAAAAAAGCAGATATTGGGATTGCCATGGGTATCACTGGTACAGATGTATCGAAAGAAGCAGCAGATATGATTCTCACAGATGATAATTTTGCAAGTATTGTGGATGCTGTTGAAGAAGGAAGAGTTATTTATAGTAATATTCGAAAATTTGTTGGTTTCTTACTATCCTGTAATATCGGTGAGATTCTTATTATCTTTATTGCTATGTTATCAGGATGGGCAGTGCCATTAGTACCTATTCAATTATTATGGATCAATCTGATTACAGATTCATTCCCAGCTTTTGCACTTGGTCTTGAACAAGGTGAAAAAGACATCATGAGTTATAAACCAAGAAATCCAAAAGAACCTATTGTGGATCGATTTATGGGCATTGCATTAGCTTTCCAAAGCATAGGACTTACCATTGCCGTATTGGTATCCTATCAACTGGGATTTGTCTTGGCAGGTGATGTTGATGGTGATACAAAGCTTACCATTGCTCGAACATTTTGTTTTGTAACACTTATCATCGGTGAGATGCTTCGTGCATATTCAGCTCGTTCAGAAACCATATCTATTTTTAGGATGAATTTCCTAGGAAATAAGTACTTGAATTATGCAGTTATGATTGCTTTAATCCTATTCGTGATTGTTGTTTATGTTCCAGCATTACAACCAATATTTAGTACGTATTCTTTAGGTCTTAATCAATTGGTTGTTGCTATAGGGTTAGGTATAATCCCAGTGATTACTGGAGAATTGGCGAAATTAGCGAAGAAATAGATGAAAATATAAAAGTGAACTACCTTTAATCATATAGATAAGGTAGTTCACTATTTTTTTGTAAATAAACAGTTGTTAAACTTATCCCTACATAAGTTTACTCAAAGCTTGTAACGCCTTATGATCAAGAATCCTAATATTTTTTCCATCGATATCTAAAATACCCATTTCTTTAAGCTGGTTCAGAGAACGATAAAGATGACGATAGCTTGTTCCCAAGTATTCAGCAATCTCTTTATAAGTCTCAGATAGAATGAGCATATCATCAGATGGATTAATGGAATGATATTCTATAAGATAGCTTGCTAATCTATTTTTTAGAGGATATAAAAGGTTATAAGAACTTTTTTGTGGAACTTACATCAAATTTTTCACTTAGATCTAAACATATGTATTTCAAGAAAGCTGCTCGTTCTAGACAGACTTTTCGAATATATTGAACAGGATAAGCTAATAATAAACAGTTGTCAATTGCTCCAACATGGCTAAGATAAGGTGTATCATTAAGTATTTCGATATCCCCAAAGTTGGTTACAGGATGATAAAATTGAAGGAGAAGTACGCGACCATCATCAGATGTTGTATAGACTTTGGCTTTCCCTTTTAAGAAAATATAAAAATATTTAACAGGTTCGCCTACTTCACACATAAGTTCACCAGCATCATAAGCATGGAATGCATAGTACTCATGATAGCCCTCCCCCCCCATAATATGGGCAAGGTTATAAAGTTGATTATATTTTTCTAATAAGTTATCCTCTTTGTAAATTTTCAAAAAAAATCACCTCGTATGACATATGTCCTATTACTTTAGTTCAAATAAATGATATCGTATTAAGGGGAATTTGTAAATACTCATTTGTATAAAACGACAAAGGTTTTAACACATTATGTTAAGTATAAGATCAAGTTTTTGCGTAAATGGGATATTATCTGCTACCGTATATTCCATGAGGGGTCATGAAAGTATATATTTTATGCAAATGAGTATAAAAAAGAGGAGATTAACGACATGTATAGAGCTTTAGCTATATGGAATGGTATTTTAATAGCTCTGATGGTGTCTTTCAACGGCTTGTTGGCAGAGGCCATAGGTAATAATGAAGCATTAATTATTATCCATATAATAGGTCTTTTAGGAACGAGTATTATATTTATTATAAAGAAAGAAAAATTTGTAAGTATTAAGGGATTGTCACCTTTCTTATTTACTGCTGGAATTATAGGCATATTTAATGTGACATTTAATAATATGTGTTTCATTGAGCTTGGAGCAGCATTAACACTAGGTTTATGTTTGCTGGGACAATTAATGGCCTCTTCTATTATTGATCATTTTGGATTATTAGGTGTCAAGGTTAACCCTCTTAATGTCAAGAAGATTACAGGTATTATCATTATGAGCATTGGTATTGTTATTATGATATTAATCTAAACATATATGAGGATGGTAAAGTGTCATAGGACACCATTACCGAGGATGGGTTATATTGAGGAGGATTCGCCATGTACATTGCAATGGCATTATCAGCAGGTGCTTTAGTTATTATATCGATTTCGATTAATGGAAATCTAGCCAGAAAAGTTGGTTTAGTGCAATCAGGTCTTACCAACTATATCGTTGGATTAGTAGCTTCACTTGTATTTTATTTAATCGTATATGGATCATTTGGACAACTGTCATTAGATAATATAAATTCAGCACCTTGGTATTTTTACCTAGGTGGAGCTGTTGGTTCATGTATTATCATTATGAATAATATTTTGATCAATCGCATATCAGCTGTTTATGTTACAATTCTTGTTTTCCTAGGACAGATGGCAACAGGTATTTTAATCGATTATGTTAACCTGCATATCTTTTCAAAGGGTAAAGTTATCGGTGGCATCCTGATTGTTGCTGGATTGGTATATTATATATCTGGAGACAAAAAGGCTGAAATGATCTCAGAAATGAATTAGTCGTTTTGTTAAATTATTACTCCATAATAATTTAATTAAAATAAGAGGGAATGCATAAAGGTTAGATTATGCATTCCCTCTCAACTTTTTTTTAAAAACAACTGATTTCGTCGTTGCTGCTTCAAGCCAAGAACTAGGCAACTTTCAAAAAGTTGACATTTTTTTTAGAGCATATTACCTGCTACTAGGAAGTAGATATATGCAACATAGACACCTACCAAGAGAACGCCATTCCATCTTCTGAATTTCTTTTTTATTTAAGAAAGAGAAGAGGACAAGTAATAAAACAATACCGAATACGAATGGTATGTGGTAGTTTAACCAGCTAGGCTGAATTTCGAATGGAAGGATACTGGATGATAGTCCAATAACCAAAATAATATTTAGAATATTAGCGCCTAGTACATTACCTAGTGATATATCATGAGCTTTCTTCACAATAGCCGTAATGGCTGTTACCAACTCAGGTAATGATGTACCAAATGCTGTTAATGTAACGCCGATAATAATATCAGGTACCCCTAATTTTTTGAGCGATAATTTCACCGTTTTTAACCAATAAGCCTGCACCAATAACGGTTAAAGTAATACCAACAAGGAACATGATGGTATTTTTGGCAATAATGCCTTTTGTAACTTCAATAGCTTTGTCTTCAGCAACTTCTGCGGCACTCATTTTAGCATCTTTAATGTTATTGTAGAGGTATAGAACCAATATACCTAGAAACATAAAACCTGTCACACGAGAAATTTCTCCAAAGGCAAATGCAAAAGTAGTGAGTAGTGCCAGTAGAAAGACAAGAAACATTCCTGTTTGATGGAGTTTCTTTCTTTGGAGTATTGCTGGGGTGGATAAGATAATTGTTAAGCCTAAGATAAATCCCGTATTACATGCTATAGAGCCAAGTGCATTACCAAATGCTATACTTGCATTCCCACTTATGGCAGACCTTCCAGATACCATGGCCTCAGGCAATGTGGTACAGATACTAACAAGCGTTGCACCGATAATGATATTAGGTACACGTAAGACTTTTGCTATCCATATGGTAGCATCAATAAACCAGTCACTTCCCTTAATAATCATAATGAATCCTAGTAAAAACAATAAATAGGGTAAGTTTTCTTTCATGTTTCATATCCTCCTGTGTTAAAGATTATTAAGAATTACGGTAGAACTATGTGACCAAGCGACCATATAGTATATGATCATCATGTGATGCTTGGGACAATAATATTTAGGACATTTTCTCACGCAATAAAAAAAAGACTCCTACCGTAAAAAAAATACAGTAAAAGTCTCGCTATCATCTAAATCATTACTTAACCTTGATGTATAGGTAAGTTAGGTTATTAAATGCTAATCAGCCGGGCTTTTACACCGTCATGACGACTGATTACAGCAAATTGCTGTAAGCTACTCCCTTAAACTAATAAAATTATACTATACTTATATTATTAAATCAAGGCTTATTAAATTTCTTCGTAGTTCTTAATAAATGCAACACCAACTGGATCGGGACCGCAGCTTGTTCCGATAGTAGAGCCAACTCTAAAGAGAGAGATTTCTCCTGAAATATTCAATGCTTTGGTTACTTGTTCAGCAACTTTAAGAGATTCATCTGTAACAGCCCCATAAGCCATACACCAGGAATAACAATTTGGAGAATCACCAAGTTCTTTAAAATGGTCTGTTGTCATATCAATAATTTTTTCTTAAGGCTTTTTTTTCTGCCACGAATGGTACCATAAGGATGTAATTCTCCATTACGCACAACAATCAATGGCTTAAGTTTTAGAATATTGCCAGCTAAAGCTCCTACTTTACCGATACGACCACTTTTTTTGTAAGTAGTCTAAAGTACCAATGGTGTACATAATACGACCTGTAGGAATAAGTGTCTCTATTTTATCTAGAGTTTCTTCCATGGATAAATCAGCATCTCGCATACGTGCTACTTGGAGTACCAGTAAACCTTGTAAGACAGTACACAAACGAGAATCAAGTACAGTGATATTAGCTTCTGGGTACTCTTCTAAAATCATCTCACGAGCATTAACCGCTGATTGATATGAACCACTAAACTTTGAAGTAAGAGTCATGCAAATAAGAGATTTACCTTCTTTTGCATAAGGCATGAATTTATTAATGTAGTCTTGAACAGAAGGTAATGACGTTTTTGGAAAGTTATGATAGAGTTTTTCGTAGAATTCATCTAATGTAATGTCTACGCGTTCGCGTAAATAATTCTCCTGATCAAAGGATATATAAAATGGTATTATGTCAATAGATTTTGCTTCAATTAATGTATCAGGCAAATCACAAGCACTATCACACAGTATTTCAAATTTTGCCATATAGTAACCTCCAATAGATTTTATATGGGATATTATAGCATAAAGAATTTCATAATAAAATGTATTCTTAATTAATACCAAACGCCGTAGGCGTAGTGTTTATGCTGGTTCGAAGGTTCCGGTCAGTGGTTTTTATAACTAGGTAAAAGCGTATTGATGCCATAGTATGCAAGTTTATAGCTTGTTCGTTGCATAGGGGTGCGTTTATACTTCGTGTTACAAACAATTAAAGGTAAAAGTAATAGAATATAAGTCATTGTGTTTCTAAAAGTTGGTAGATAAGCAAGGTTTTTTGAGGATATTAGGGCTACTGCCGAAGGGTAGTATAGTAGATTTAGCTTGCCTTTCCCTGGCGGCCGGTCTGCGCTAACTCTACTATACTACCCTTTTCATACTGGCTAGAGAGAAAAAACAACATAGGTACTGCTAGTACTAAGGATTAACTAAATAAAATGATACGCATGAGAGAGAAAGTGGTATATAATGTTTAACGCAGACCGGCCGTCAGGGAAAGGCAAGTTAAACCCATTATATACCACTGGTACCAGCCTTAAACCCTTAAATGAGTAATGGTGTCAAAAGCACCTAAAGTTTTGATGCTTAACCATAATTATAAAATTTTTGTAACACAAATTAAACACACCCTTTGTATGGGGCAAATTGGTAATTATCCACTTAATATGCTATAATGCTACATAGAAAAGAGTCGAAAGGAATGTATGAAATGAGCAAGAAACTCGTCCTAGCGGAGAAACCATCAGTAGCTAGAGATATTGCTAAAGTATTGAAATGTAGTTCACGAAAAGATGGCTACATAGAAGGACAAGACTATGTGATCACATGGGCTGTTGGTCATCTGATTACTTTAGCAGAACCAGAAGATTATGATGAGAAATATAAGAAATGGCGTTATGACCAGTTGCCCATTATACCAGAGGGGATAAGGCTTAAACCTTATAATAAAACGGAAAAAACAATTAAGAATTATTGAAAGGCTCATAAAGCGTGATGATGTAGAATCCATTATCTGTGCCACGGATAGTGGACGAGAAGGCGAATTGATCTTTCGATACATATATGATTTTATAGATTGTAAAAAAAACCTTTTTCAAGATTATGGATATCCAGTATGACAGATGTAGCCATACAAGATGGTTTTGATAAGTTAAAAGATGGTACAGAATATGATAACCTCTACTATTGTGCGAAATGTCGCTCTGAAGCAGATTGGTTAGTAGGAATTAATGCAACGAGGGCTTATACAACCTCGAATAATGTATTGTTAAGTGTGGGACGTGTTCAGACACCGACTTTGGCTTTAATCGTTAATCGTTATGAAGAGATTAATCATTTTGTTCCCAAAGAGTACGAAGAAGTCTATGCCATATTTGATGATGATTTTAGAGCCATATGGTTTGATGATAAGCCATCAAATACAAAGCTCTTTGATAAGGAAAAAGCTCAGAAAATTGTTGATACAATTTTGAACAAAGATGGGATTGTTGAGAAGGTTACCAAGAAGCTAAAAAAAAGAGCCACCACCACTTTTATACGATTTAACGGAACTTCAAAGAGATGGTAATAAAAAAATATGGGTATACGGCTAAGAAAGTATTGACCATTGCCCAAGATTTGTATGAAAAGCGTAAACTGATTACATATCCAAGAACAGATAGTCGCTATCTTAGTGATGATATGAAGCCAAAAGTTAAGAGTACAATGAGGAAGATTAATATACCACCTTATGATAAGGCAATTGCCCCTGTGCTACAAAAAAGGAGATTTGAAATTCACCAAGAGGATTATTGACAATAAAAAAAGTAACAGACCACCATGCTATTATTCCTACGGACGTGGTACCACGAACCAACAATTTATCGCCTGATGAGATGAATATATACAATCTTGTCGTGAAGCGTTTTATCGCTGTATTTTACGATTATTATAAATATGAAACAACTGAAATTATATTTGATGTTGAAGGTGAGAAGTTCGTTGCGTCTGGTAAAGTGATTGTAGATAAGGGATGGAAAGCCCTCTATACCGCTTCAAAAGATGATAAAGAGCAGATTATGCCAAAGCTTGCAAAAGGTGATACGAAAAAAGTGGTTGATGCAGAAAAGTTGCAGAAAAAAAACAACGCCACCTAAAGCGTATACAGAAAGTTCTTTATTGAGTGCTATGGAAAATGCAGGGCGGTTTACAGATGATGAAACATTAAAAGAGCAATTGAAAGAATCTGGATTTGGTACACCTGCCACACGTGCAGGTATCATTGAGCGGCTCATTCAAGTAGAGTACTTAAAAAAGAAAAGGTAAGACACTTATTCCTACTAAAAAGGGATGTCAACTTATACAGATTGTCCCAAATGAGCTAAAGTCTCCAGAAACGACTGGTAGATGGGAAAAAAGGGCTTACCAGTATTAATAAGGGTGTATTGGAATCCGACCGTTTTATGGGAAGTATTGAACGTTTTGTTGCTTATTTGGTACAGTCTGCAAGCAGAAGTAGAGGTAAAGTTCAGTTCGAACGTAAACCAATCCCCGAAAATAAAAAAAAAGAAAATTAGTGGTTTGGGTACTTGCCCAGTCTGTAAAACAGGTAAAATACTTGAGAATAGTAAATCTTTCTACTGTACAGAGTGGCGTAATGGGTGCAAGTATTCCATATGGAAGAATACATTAGAGCGGTATGGTAAGAAAACCATAGAAGAAGATGTTATCAGACAGTTGCTTAAGGATGAAAAAAATAGCGGATTATCCCATTACATTGCCTCAAACAGGTGAGAAATGTTTGGCAACCCTTGAGCTTAATCATCAAACTGGCATTGAGATTAAGAATGTAAAACGTATAGCTGAAAAGCAGCAACAAGCAGATCAACAGAGTAATCCTAACGATAATTAATAATTAGTAGAAGAGTGTGAGAGTAGGAGGATGAGAAGATGGCAACAAAAGTAAAAGGTTTTTATGCTATACTAATCGGTATATCTATAATAGGCTTATGGATCATGTTATATGTGACAAGCAATATACTAGAATTAGAGACAGAACCATTAAGTATTTATTTTCATTTAGTAGCTGAAGTGCTTATGGGACTACTTCTCATCATAAGCGGTATTGCTCTAATACTTAAAAAGAAATGGGGAAATCCCTTGTTTATATTTGCTAATGGATTAGTGATCTATTCTGTGATTAATTCTTCTGGTTATTATGCCAATATGGGGAATTGGTCTATGGTAATCATGTTTGGTGTCATTTTTTATTCTATCTGCATATTTTACTGTCACTTCATTTAGAATGGATACTTGAAATTATAATTAGTGATGCTTAATGAGTATAGAGATGAGGGAGAGTATGCGCATATTAGTGCTTGGTGCTAGTGGCTACCTAGGGGAAAATGTGTATCAACAGTTTTGTAGAATAGATGAGGATGTACAGGGTACTTTCAATACCAATCCAAGAAAAGGATTAATACAACTTTCTGTTTTAGAGAAAGAAACGGTTAATCAATTTATAACGTCATACGCCCCTCAGGTCATTATTTGGTGTATTAAGGAAGATGGTAACTATGCTGTACTTGATGGATTGTGTCATGTGTTAGATGCTATAACACCTCATGTTCGGTTTATTTATCTATCTACTGATGGTTTTGTTGGAGGACAAGGAAACTATAGAGAAGGTACCATTATGGATTATTATCAGCATAGCACCTTAGCAGGATATGTCAATCATAAAATAGATTCTGAGAAATACATAATGGCTAAACACCCCAATCATGTCATTGTAAGAACAGGACCTATATATGGGAAAAATGTACTTGGAAACTGGGATAAGCGTATTACAGAATTAATGAATAAACTCAGTAGAAAAGAAAAGATTTATAGAGCTTCTAATCTCTATAAGACTTTTGTGCATATTGAGGATTTAACCCATATGATATTGGAATTATCGAATCATGACTATCGAGGAATCATTCATACTGGTCCAAAAACAAAAGAGAGTTATTATAGCTTCAATCAAAAAATTGCTCAACAATTAGGATTGGACAGCACTTATATTATAGAAAACAAAATACCTATAGATAAGGCGAGGGCTGAGGAAATAGCCCTTGACACATCCATGGATACTACGAAATGTCGTACTATGTTTGATACGGATTTTAGGTCTGTTTCAACTGGTTCTTAGATTATTTAGAGTGTCCAAGTAGGATGATATAATCTTGGAAAGTATTAATCAACATATTGTGACGAGATAGTTACAATGCAGCAATAAAGAGTTACTTGGTCCATTTTGATCAGGTAGCTTTTTTAATTTATAAGAAAAGATGAGTTCTATTCTATAAAATCTTTCATGTCAGTTAGTCACTATAGTACCTTTTAAATAAATACTTGTATAAATAGGTGTTATTCATTATAATAGAGTATAAAAAATAAAAGTTATATATTGAAATATGACTTTTTAAGGGTGATTAGATGCATTTAAGAGATTATTTGAAAAAATAACATATTGATTGTAGATGGAGCAATGGGTACGTATTATGCGATGAAGACTGCTCAGGATACAACGCTTGCAGAAAAAAAAGCCAATCTACATAATCCGCATATTATACAAGAGATTCACGAAGAATATATAGCAGCTGGAGCAAAACTCATACGTACCAATACCTATTCTGCCAATACTGCTAACTTGAATTGTGATGAAAAGATGGTTATGGATGTGATACGTAAAGGTTATAAAATAGCAAAAAGGTGTACGAAGGGTCAACAGGTTTTTATAGGTGCTTCCATAGGACCTATTCCTGAAAAAGAGCGTGAAATGGAAGAAATCGTCGATGAGTATAAGAAGATAGTCGATACCTTTTTGGAACTAGGAAACCAGATATTCGTATTTGAGACCTTCTCCAGTATTAAGTATATAAAAGTCCTTGCAGACTATATTATGCTTAAAAATGAAGAAGCAGAGATTCTTGCACAATTTAGTGTTAATGCCTTTGGTTACTCCAAGGAAGGCATTAGTGCTAGACGATTAATCGATAACGCAAGGCAAGTACCAGGTTTAGTTGCTTATGGCTTTAACTGTGGCATAGGTGTTGGGCATCTCTATAAAGTCATCAAGACATTAGCCTTAGAAGATGAGAATATCATTGCTATACCTAATGCAGGCTATCCGGATAAAATATTTGAAAGAACGGTATACCGCAACAACGCTAAGTATTTTGCAGAGTCTATGATGGATATTCGTCAATTAGGCATGAAAGTTCTAGGTGGTTGCTGTGGAACGACACCTAAACATATTGAGACATTCGTAAATTGCCTAGATGGAGATTATAACCCAGTTTCTGTTAAGAGACAGATGCATAAAACCAAGACTAAGCACGTAGCTAAAAAGAATAATCAATTTTTTGAAAAAACTAAAAAAAAGGTGAGTTTGTTGTTGCTGTGGAATTAGACCCACCTTTTAATAATGGTGTTAATCGTATTATGGAAGGTGCTCATCAATTAAAAGCAGAAGATATCGATATTATTACCATAGCTGATTCACCTTTATCAAGACCAAGAGCCGATTCTGTCATTATTGGTAGTCGTATTCATCGTGAGACGGGCATTGATGTAATGCCTCATATATGCTGTCGAGATAAAAATGTCATCGGCTTAAAATCCATTCTTCTAGGTGCCCATATAGAAAAGATACGTAACGTATTATTAGTGACAGGAGATCCTATTCCAAGTGAAGAAAGAAGCGAAACAACTAGCGTATTTAATTTGCATTCCATTAAATTAATGGCATTGGTAAAAGAATTAAATGAAGCACTAGGAGCAGAAGATCCTTTTATATATGGCGGAGCACTGAATCTTAATGTGAAAGATGTTAGGCGGATTATTCCTAGAATTAAGAAAAAACAAGAAACAGGAGCTAAGTATCTCTTAACACAACCCATCTATGACGAGAGAGCTCTTGATAACTTGCGTCAAATAAAGGAACAAGTTGATATTAAAATATTAGGTGGCATCATGCCCCTTGTTAGTTATAAAAATGCTAGATTTCTTAATAATGAAATTGCAGGTATCGAGATACCAGAAGCCATATGTAGTCAGTTTACCAAAGATATGAGCCGAGAAGAAGCTCAAGAAGTTGGTATAAGCATTGCTACTGATATGGCTAGGAAGATTAAAGAGGTTGCCGATGGTCTATATATGATGACACCGTTTAATCGTTTTGAGATGGTGAGCAAAATTATTCAAAATGTAAAAAGAAGGGAAGGGTTGATGAAAAATGACAAAACAGGCATTTAGAGAGTTTTTAAAGAAGAATCTTTTCATATTAGATGGTGCAACAGGAACACAGTTACAAGAACAAGGCATGCCTCAAGGCGTATGTCCGGAGAAATGGGTACTTGAGAACCCACATGTAATAAGAAATCTTCATCAACGTTATATAGAAGCAGGCTCACATGGTGTCTATGCTTGTACTTTTGGTTGTAATGCTATCAAATTAGCTGAATTTGGCCTAGAAGATGAGTTGGAATCTATGAATAAAGCTTTGGTTCAGCTATCAAGAGAAGCGGTAGGTGATAAGGGATGGGTTATTGGTGATTTATCACCTACAGGTGCCCAGATGTTTCCTCTAGGTCTTTATCATTTTGAAGATATCGTCTTATCCTATAAGAAGCAGGTAAAAGCCCTTGCAGAAGCAGGTGTTGACCTATTTGTTATTGAAACCATGATGGATATTAATGAAGCAAGAGCAGCTCTTATAGCTGTAAAAGAAACCTGTGACCTACCTGTTATGGTAAGTATGACCTATGAAAAAAATGGTTATACCTTAAACGGTACAGATCCTAGAACTGCCGTCATTACCCTTCAAAATTTAGGAGCGGACGCAGTGGGTTGTAATTGTTCAACAGGACCGGATGACATGATCGAGATAGTAAAAGCTATGAAACCTTATGCTAAGGTGCCTCTACTTGTTAAGCCTAATGCAGGTCTGCCGCAATATGAGAACGGTGCGACAACTTTTGATATGGATGCTGAGACTTTTGCTAACCATGGATTAGCGTTAGTGGAAGCAGGAGCCAACATTATAGGTGGATGTTGCGGTTCAACACCGGATTTTATTAGTCAATTATCGGATAAAGTTAGAGAGTGCAAACCATTATCTTGGCAAGAGAAACAAGGCAGCCGAATTACTTCTGAGAGAATGACAGTTACTATTGGGCAAGAAGAACCTACTATTGTCGTTGGTGAACGTATCAACCCAACAGGTAAAAAAAAGATTACAAGCTGAATTGCGAAATAAGAACATGGAATACGTGGTGACTCTTGCTAGGGATCAATTAGAAAAGGGTGCTACAGTACTTGATGTGAACGTAGGGATGAATGGTATAGATGAAGTGGAGATTATGAAGCTTGCAGTAGAGCAATTATCTACTTTTGTAAAAGTCCCATTAAGTATTGACTCTTCCAATGTTGATGCCATTGAAGCGGCTCTAAGAATATATCCAGGACGTGCTTTGGTAAATTCTATATCACTGGAACAGCATAAGATAGAGCGATTATTGCCTATTGCTAAGAAGTACGGTGCTATGTTTGTTCTCTTACCATTAAGTGATAAAGGATTACCCAAAGATATAGATGAGAAACATCGTATTATAGAAAAAAGTCTATGCTCATGCTAAAGCTCTTGGTTATCAGAAGGAAGATATCATCGTTGACGGACTCGTGACAACTGTTGCGTCCAATCATAGAGCAGCAGTAGAGACATTAGAAACGGTTGAATGGTGTACGAAAGAATTTGGTGTTGGAACCATCATGGGTCTTTCTAATATCTCTTTTGGACTACCTAAGCGAAAACTCGTCAACACAGCATTTTTTGCCATGGCTATTAGTAAAGGCTTGACCATGGCTATTGCCAATCCATCAGATGAATTACTCATGAATTTGAAATTAGCATGTGACGTGTTATCCATTCGTGATAAAGATAGCCTAGAATATATCAAGTCATTTAATGAAAGTAAAAAAGAAGCCAAAGCACCTGAAGTCATAATGCCGATTGATCAGAAGAATGATACAGAAAAGGATATCCTAAATACGATTCATCATATGGTTGTTCAAGGGAAAAAAAGAAAGCATATTAGACTGTGTTAAAATAGCAGTGGCAAGTCATGAACCTAAAAAAAATCATAGAAGGTTATCTGATTCCTGCGATCACCAAAGTTGGAGAATTGTTCGAAGATAAGACCTATTTCTTACCTCAATTGATTATGAGTGCAGAAGCCATGAAGACGGCTATGGATTATCTAGACCCTCTACTAGAAGATGAAAAAGAACATCAACAAGGTGCTAAAAAGAAAGTGGTTATCGCTACAGTTAAGGGAGATATACACGATATCGGTAAAAACCTTGTATCCCTCATGTTAAAAAACTATGGTTTTGAAATCTATGACCTTGGTAAGGATGTGACAAGAGAAGCAATCGTTGCAAAGGCAAAAGAAGTGGATGCAGATATTATTGCGTTATCAGCCCTTATGACAACGACCATGTTAGAGATGGAGTATGTTATCCGATTAGTGAAGGAAGAAGGACTTAGAGCAAAGATCATTATTGGCGGGGCAGTTATTACCCAGGATTATGCTAATGAAATAGGAGCAGATGGGTATAGTGAAGATGCCAATACAGCTGTGAAGTTAGCCTATGAATTAACAAGGTAAATCTCAGTATTTATGACTGTCTTGAAATATAGAAAAACAAGAGCATCAAGTTAATCTATCAACATTAATAAGTTAATGGATTAACTTGACTTTGCTTGGATGTCCAAGTATAATGGTGGTTATACTATTTGGATGTCCAAGTATTTTTTTTGTTAGAATCCTTGGATATCCAAGTATATAAGTTAGAAAGGAAGTAAGATGAATGAGCACAGATAATACAATGTACTTAATAGGAAGGGCAAGGATACAATTACATGAATTTATTACAAAAGAGTTAGAAGAACAAGGGGTATACGGTATTGTACCATCTCATGGTGATATTATTATAGCTCTCTTAAAACATGAGTCATTGGCTATGTGTGAACTAGCATATAGAATTAACAGAGATCCATCTACGATAACAACCTTGGTGAAAAAACTTAACCATCTAGGTTATACTGAGGTATATAAGGATGCTGGAGATAAGAGAACCAATCGGGTATCCCTTACTGGCAAAGGAAGAGAACTTGAAGCCATCATTATGGAGATATCAGAAAAATTATATCGCCAACAATATAAGCATATTAGTGAACATGATATTATTATATTTAGACAAGTACTACAACAGATTATACAGAATTTTAAATAGGAGGTTACATCATGATGAAAAGATTAATGTTCGTTATAAGTGTAGGGATGCTAACGAGTATATTATTAATGGGTTGTTCCACCAAGAAAGTGAGTACAACCCCAGAAGAAAGTACACCTAAGGAAGAAGATACCTTAATTGTAGGCATGGAGCTTGCATATCCGCCTTTTGAAACCAAGGATACAGAAGGGAATCCAATAGGGGTTAGCGTAGACCTAGCAAAAGCATTAGGTGAATATCTAGGACGACCTGTTAAGATTGAGAATACCAATTGGGATGGTCTTATCCCATCACTACAGACTGGGAAAATAGATGTGGTTATTTCGTCAATGACCATCACAGAGGAGCGGGGTAAGATCATTGATTTCTCAGACCCTTATGCTCATTCTTATCTAGCCTTATTGGTTAATAATAAATCGGGTGTACAGAGTATGGAGGACTTAAACCAAGAAGGTAAAGTAGTTGCTGTTAAAAAAGGAACGACAGGCTATATCTATGCAAAAAACCATTTGGCAAATGCTAAGGTAAATGCATTTTCGTCAGAGAATGCATGCGTCACAGAAGTGATTCAGGAGAAAGCAGATGCTTTTATCTATGACCAACTGACCATATATCGTCAAAATCAGTTGAATGCTGAAATAACAGAAGCTATTTTGATACCTTTTCAAGATAGTGAGAGTTGGGGAATGGCTGTTAAAAAGGATAATGAAGAATTGCTTGGGTCCATAAACGACTTTATCGCAGAATACAAGTCTAACGACGGATTTGATGAACTAACAGACAGATATATGAAAGAAGAAAAGGAAACTTTTGATGCGTTAGGATTTCCTTGGTTCTTTGATTAAGGAGATAATATGAGACATATAAGAGATAAACAGCCGACAACCATCAATAAAGTAATTAGTATGATTTTGGTGGGGGGGATTTTGATAGGATTTTTATGGTTATCCATAAAATCTATTGGCTTAGAACTTGATTTTACAACATTGTTACAATATAAACAACGGTTATGGCAAGGATTTCGAATTACCCTTATCATATCCATAGGTAGTCTATTGGTAAGTCTCATCATAGGTATCGTTACAGCTATTGGACAGAAGGCTAAGATATTAACTATTCGGTATTTGTGTAAAGTTTACATACAGCTTATAAGAGGCACCCCTTTATTGGTTCAGATTTACTTTTTCTACTATATAATTGGGACAGCGTGGGGGGTGAATAACCGCTATGTGGCAGGTATTATTATATTGTCCATCTTTGAGGGGGCGTATATCTCAGAGATTATCCGTGGCGGATTAGAGAGTATTGATGCAAAGCAGTATGAAATAGCCAAAGCTATTGGTCTTACACCACGAAAGACATTTCGATTAGTAACCTTACCAATTGTAATGGCAAGAATACTACCGGCTCTCGCAGGACAATTTGCATCGATTATCAAAGATTCATCCCTATTATCAGTTATTGCTGTTATTGAGCTTACCCAGACCATTCAAGAAATATCGGCAGATAACTTTAGGATGTTTGAGAATTATATCTTTATAGGGCTGCTATATTTCATACTAACCTTCGCCGTCTCATTGTTATCAGGTATCACTGAGAGGAGGATTAAATATGCATATAAGGCTCAATAATATTTGCAAGCAATTTGAAGATATGATGGTACTAGATCATATCGATTATGAAGACGACATTCACTCTTTGGCGATAATTGGTCCATCGGGTGGAGGTAAATCCACCCTATTACGTATTTTAGGTGGGCTTCTGACACCAAGTGGTGGAGAGCTATACGTGAATGGCACCTTAATTGATTTTCAAGAGAAGGCATTACAACATTATCGAAGAGAGATTGGTTTTGTCTTTCAAACAAAAGGGTTATTTGAACACCTAACGGCCATGAATAATGTTATTTTACCGTTAATCTATACATTTGGCATCAATAAAAGCGATGCCATTAAAACAGCAGAGGGATTATTTAACCAATTTGGCTTATCAGGTGAAACCCATAAATATCCTCATCAGCTTTCGGGTGGGCAACAACAGAGGATAGCTATTGCAAGAGCTGTTGCCATTAACCCAAAGCTTCTATTACTAGATGAGCCAACTTCTGCATTAGATCCAGAGTATACCGCAGATGTATTGGATATGCTCGGAGAACTTCAACAGAATGGATTAAAGACCATTATTGTAACCCATGAAATGGGATTTGCTAAGAATGCATGCGAAAAGGCTATGTTTCTTGCAGATAATCGTATTATTGAAAGTGGGAAGAGTGCTAAGCTATTTCAAGAACCTGAGTCAAAAGCGTTGAAAGGGTTTTTGGATAAGATTCTTGAGTGGAAAGTGTAATAATATGCACGTGATAGTGGTTCATCTGATAGAAGGATTAATCGTCTTTTGATTTAGATAATTTCTATTGTGTATTTGGCAAATAATTTCTAAGGAGTAGTACTATACTGGCCCCCTCAACTTATATATATTAAATTAATAAGGTGGGCTAGTGAGTACTCCTGAATCGATAGGTAAATCAATACCTGTAATACACTTGGCTGAATCACTTGATAAAAACATGCAAGCATAAGCGATGTCTTTAGCACTGGGTATGATTCCAAGAGGTGCTTTATTTGTAAAGCGCATATAACCATCTGGCCATTGCTCTTTTAAAGTTGGTCTGTCAATGAGTCCAGGTGAAATTGTATTGACTCTAATGCCATATGAGCCTAATTCTTGAGCTGATGAAAGGGTGAAAGAATGAACGCCTGCTTTGGCTGAACAATAATGACTATGCCCTTTAGACGGATGAAGAGCATCTATGGAACCGATATTTATAATACTTCCACCATTATTTTTTTTAATCATTAAAGAAGAAACTACTTTAGTGCAAAGAAACACTGATTTTAAATCAATGGAAAGCATTTTATCCCACTCAACTTCTGTTAAAGTTAAAAAAAATTACTTACAGGATAGATTGATGCGTTATTAATGAGAATATCGATGGTTTTATATTTTGCTTCTATTGTAGTAATCATATGGGCTATGGACTCAGAATCAGTGACATCAGTCTTAATAACCATGATGTTACCATTATCTCTACCAAAACTACCTATTAAATCTTTAGAAGGAGCTAAGTCAGCAATACAAACATCAGCTCCAGCTCGTAAAAATTCTTTAGCAATACAGTAGCCTACACCACTTGCTCCACCAGTAACCAGTACTTTTTTATTTCTAAAACTATAAGATATTTGTTTCATAAAAACACCCGCTTTCTTTTAAACAACAATAAAATCATCTAGCTTATATGGGGGAATTGTAATTGCATAAAATTCGACCATTTCATCAACACCAGTATGCATCTCATGAATATCATTTGCATGGATCATAATGGTACTTCCTTCAGATACTTCAAATTCTGAATCATTAATCTTCATCGTTGCTGAGCCACTAATGAATACATAGATTTCCTCAGATTTATGATGCGTATGTCTTGTAATCTGAGCATTACTACCGAGTTTTGTTAATGCAAGACTGCATTTATCGTAGTTAATGGGAGCAGTTAAACCAATAAGTTCATATAACTCTGAAGAATTTTCCTTATCGGAAATATATATTCCATCTTTCAACTTAATTTTTTTTCATAGGATCATCTCCTCTCTCTTAATTATTTTAATTTCGCAATTACATCGTAATTCTATACTGAAACTATTGTATTTTGTTATGACATTTGTCATAATAAATTTAATAGATTGAAAGGATACTCTCAATGAAAATAATAAAAGATGAATCACTAATCAATGATATTTTTGAAAAACATAGTATTACGGATGTTTTTAGTACAGATATAAAAAAAAATGATGTTCATTGCTCATTTCCCAAAAGGTGATTTTATATGTAAAGAAGATGATGTTCTTAACTATATTTTTTTTCTTGTAAAAGGAAAAGCAAAAGTCTTTTCTTCACAAGAAAACGGTAAATCACTATTGTTGTGTTTTTATCAAAATTTTGAAATCATAGGTGAAGTTGAATTCTTTACAAACACTAACTATACAACTAATGTTCAAGTACTAACCGATGCCTATTGCATAGGTATTAAACTTTCTGTGGTTAAAACTTATTTAATGAATGATAATATTTTTTCTTCGTTATATTTCTTCTAGTCTTGCAACTAAACTTTCAAGAAACACTAGAAATTGTTCATTTAATTTATTGTATCCATTAGAGAATAGGTTAGCTACTTACATTTTAGCCTCTAATGAAGATTTGCGATTCCATGAGAATCTCACCTTATTATCTGAATTACTTGCAACGAGTTATCGTCACTTATTAAGAGTCTTAACTCAATTTTGTACTATCGGACTTTTAAAAAAATATGATTCCTACTACGAGATTATCAATTTTGAAGCATTAGAAGAGCTTTCAAATAAGACTATTGGTTTTTAATAACAGAGGATAGTTATTATTTTTGCAAAAGGTATACAAAAACAGGAGGGTACAATTATGCCGATTATCAAAGGACTTGAATGGACTTTTAACACAGTTTACAAGCAATATGACAAATGGCGTCCTACGTATGTAGAAGAGTTATATAAGGATATTTTTGCCTATAAAAAAAATAAACGCGTCAAGCAAAGCTGTTGAAATAGGAATCGGAACAGGACAAGCGACACGTCCGATACTTGAAACAGACTGTTTCTTAACTGCTGTAGAATATGGCGATGAATTATCAACATATGTAAAGCAGAAATTCACCTGCTACAGAAAATTTGATGTTGTAAATGTTAAGTTTGAGGATTTTGAGTGTGAAGATCATTCACTTGATTTAATTTATTCTGCATCGGCTTTCCACTGGATACCTGAGGAAATAGGTTATAGAAAGGCTTTTAATTTGCTAAAAAGCGGAGGTGTATTTGCACGGTTTGCCAATCACCCTTATAAAGACAAAAGCAGACCTGGGATGCATGAAGCGCTACAAAAAGTATATGATGTTTATATGCCGAAGACATTAAGCGATAAGGAATACAGCGAAGATAACGCAAAAAATCGTGCCCTCCTTGCTAAGAAATATGGGTTTATCGATACTGAATATAAGATGTATTATAGAACAAGAACCTTTACTTCAGATGACTATGTTTTACTTTTAGGAACTTACTCCGATCATATTGTAATCCAAGAAGAGAAAAGAAAGAATTTTTTTGCTGAAATCAAAAGGGCCATAGATGAATTGGGTGGGTTGATTACAATTTATGATACCATCGATTTGGCCCTTGCAAGAAAACCTTAAGATTCTATTGTGAGCATAATCATTACTTAACCAAACAGATTTTATTGATGAAACATGGAAAAATTTACTTCGTGGGTATCATTAGATATGCTTGGGGAACTTCAACATAATGGATTAAAGACCATTATTGTAATCCATGAAATGGGATTTGCCAAGAATGCCTGTGAAAAGGTTATTTTTCTTGCTGATAATCGTATTATTGAAAGTAGGAAGAGTGCTAAGCTATTTCAAGAACCTGAGTCAAAAGCGTTGAAAGGGTTTTGGATAAGATTCTTGAGTGGAAAGTGTGATGAATAGATATGATTTTGGAAGTAGACGTCTGTAAATTCATATGTAATATTTCCTCCCAATTGTGTTGAAAGGAAAACAAAAAAGCACAAATCTATTCTTCTAAATCCATGTAGAATATCTAGAATAAACAAAAGGTTGCTATAACAGCAAAAGCTGTATGTGTAGGTGGTAGATTACCTGCATATGCTCCTAAGTGTGCCGACTCTTTGTGAGATATAGCGACTTTTTATGTTTCAATAAACCGAATAACCATGAGTCTAGAGCAAGACTACATGCATATATTACTCACGTTGACAAATAGAAATAGATTTGCATTAAGCAGATATCTCTGATAACATAATTATATTGTCGGGAACCTACATAATGAACAATTAATGGAGGGATAACTATGATAGTTCCACAGCTATATTTGAATGAGGGTTGTTGTGAAGCCATCGAGGTTTATGAAAAAAGCGTTTCATACCAAATTAGATTCAATTATATATGATTCAGAAAAAGAACCTGAAAAATTTGTAATTCATGCAGAAATGCACATTCATGGGCAAAAAGTAATGCTGAGCGATTGGGGTGGCAACAAAAAATTTATCAGTCGATTCAGCAATGCAAATTGTTGTCATTTTTGATAATGAAGATGAACTAAAAGAAGCATACGAGATTATGAAAAATGGTAGTCAAACGATAATTCCAATGGAACCAACTTTTTATAGTAACTGTTTAGTTGATTTCTTAGATAAGTTCGGAGTTAGATGGTGCTTTATGATATAGAATATGCAAAAATGTAATATTTACACTTTTTTATAACATAGGGTAGTTATGTTGGAAATATACCGGCCCTCTAAGCTTTATTTGTATACCTATTGTTATGGGAATCCAGTTATGCTTATAGACCTAAGTGGATATAATCCCAATAATCATTACCATACTCAATTTCTTAAAAACTAAAAAATCCTACACCTGGTAAAGAAGTAATTAGTTCAATATTCTTCTTAGTTTGTAATGGAAAATCATCTTTGTTGATAAATACTAATATAGCATCTATTAAATGCTTAATTTCTGTATTGGCATGGAAATCACAAATGTTAACCAGTTTAAGATTAGACAAATTAATTTTAAGAATTATGTATATGCAAACAATAAGGAACTTGAATGTAGCCAGAATGATTATGGTATGTTATGGGAATATAAAGTAGTTCTAAGTGACAATGAATAATAATAACATATCAATTTTATACTTTTAATCCTACAACGGGCAAAGTTTAAGTATAGAAGAAGTCCAAAATGAATAAAATATCAAACTAATCCCTATTGCATATATATAACAATTTTAGAGATGAACATATAGGATAAAATTGTAAAATCCCCTTAACCTGTTAAAGTTAGGGGGATTTAATAAATGGTGTCGTGAAAAATCTAAAGCCAAAATATAGGCTCACTTATCTATCACACATTTATTACTGTTCCCATGCGGTTTCCGGATTGAGTTTGGATATCTTGAAGGTAATCATCTGGTCTGTTGCCATGGTTGTTATATTTTTTATTAATTTGATGGTATTACATCAACTCATACCGTGGTTTGAAAAGATACTCAACAAAGGTTAAATGAACTTGCAGTTATTAACTTAGACAACAGGGGTGTTCAGTGATATAATGAGAAGAAAATGATGAGTTCCCATAGAATTTATGTTGAAAGAAATAGGTTGAAAACTTGGTATTTACTATGTTTTCATTATACAGGGAGTAAATATGATTAAAAAAGGATAAGCACTTAGAATTTAGTAAGAGCATTATAAATGGTGTTGAAATAAAACGTTGCAAGAAAACACCCCATAGCTATAAATCTCATGTTCATAAGGAGCTTTCTTTAGGATATATTGTGGAAGGGAATACAGACTTATCCTTAAGTAATACGGTATTTCATTATAATTATGGTGATGGTGTTATTATTCCTCCTCTTATGACTCATCGTTGTGAGCCGACGGATATCGATCATTGGGCCTATATCATGCTATATATTGAGCCAGAGTTCTATGAACATGCTATTGGCTTCAACCAGGCTCAGCAACTGAAAGGTGATAGGGCAAAAAAAACTTATTCATTTTATTAATCAATTGCTTAAAGAATCCGATCGAACGAAATTAGAAACCATTCTTGTAGAGCTTCTGTTGGAATTTGGTGAAGAGACAGTGAATCATCAAGCCACAAGTGAATTGGTGGTAAGTATAAGAGAATACATCATCAATAAGGTGAAAAAAAAACTTTCGTTAGCAGAATTGGAACAGACATTTGGTATAAGTAAATTTACCATTATAAGACAATTTAAAGAGGCTTACAAAACTACTCCCGCAGCATACCATCTACAACTTCGGGTTGCAGAAGCAAAAAGGTTATTATCAGATGGTTTAGATGTCTTTGACATATGTGAAAGGTTGAATTTTTATGACCAGGCACATTTTATAAGAGAGTTCAAAAAAAATGCATGGCACCACACCTGCAGTATATATGGAACAGCTTAAGTAAACAATCAATTTTGTACAATACAACGCCTTCTGTCTTCGCTATGATATATGTAGCAAGCAGAAAGGAGTTTTATATGCATAAATTAAAATTGATTTTAGTAATGATGATTTGGGGGAGTCTAGGCGTATTTACGAGATCTATTCCATTATCAGCATTATCCTTAGCCTTCTTAAGGGCTGTGATTGCATTACCGGTACTTTTTATTGTTATGAAACTTAGAAAAACAGATAAGGTTAAATGGAAGCTTCTAATACCTTATATGCTCTCTGGTGTCTTGATCGCATTTGGATGGCTTACATTGTTTTATGGGTTTAAACATACTAGTATCACTTCTGCGGTGATTATATACAATATGTGTCCGATATATGTTATGATTGCTGCACCACTAGTTTGTAAGGAAGCCATTACACTGTTACAAAGGGTGGTCATCAGTACATCTTTTTTAGGATTAGTATGTATAGTTGGCAACAATTTAGCCGATGGTTATGGCTATATAGGGATGCTTTTTAGTGCTGTTTCAGGGATGTTATACGCAGCTATAGTATTAATCAACAGAAACATCGAAGTGAGGATTGATAATAAAAAAGCAACCTTTGTACAAATAATGATGGCAATGTTGGTATTACTACCATTTGTTATAATAGATGGATCCATTGTAAAAATTGTAGATATAAATGGTATGGCGATTGTTTATACTCTTTTACTGGGTATAGTTCATACAGGTATAGCTTATAGTCTATTTTTTTTCAATCTATAAACATATGAAATCTATTGAGATAGTTTCTTTTAGTTATTTGGAGCCACTATTTGGCATTTTATTTAGTATTATTTTTATTGGAGAGTCAATAAATCTTCTACAGATATTTGGTGGCATCTTAATTCTTGGTTCTACATATGCAGGTGAATTACTTAAAGAGAAAAAGAAGAAGGCAGAAATACCTATCATTTAAGAGTAGTACTAAATTAAATCAATTGGAATAAACGAAGATCCAGAAACAGGAAATGCTAATGGACCTCTAGGTGCATATCTTGTGCATCATAAGCTAGTATAGCATAATGATTCTTATTTCACATTTTTTTGCTAAACAAGGTGAAGCCATTGGAAGGGCAGGGATAATTAAGGTTGAAACTATTATAGAAAATGAAGAACCAGTTAAAGTAAGAAGCTCTGGTGAAGCAATAACTGTATTTAAATCAGAATTAATAATATAAACGCATTTGTTATGTTCAAGAAAAGAATCATTATGAACTTACGATAATGTTAATAATTAGGAGTGTGCTTAATTAAAATGAAAACATATAAAACCCATGAAGTTGCAAAAATTATTGGGGTACATCCTAACACAGTAAGATTATATGAAGATGTTGCATTTATTGAAAAACCAAAAAGACTTGATAAATGGTTATAGGTGTTTACTCAAATTCATATTGATCAAATGAAAATTGCTCTTCTAGCTTTGAAGGGAGAGTTACTGCAAAACGGACTACGAAAAAAAGCTACCTTACGAAATTGGCAGCTGAATGGTCTTATTACAGTAAGGAGAGCCGAAAATGGATATAGAATCTATGACAGTTATGATATAGGACGACTTAAAATAATACGGACGCTTCATTGTGCTTATTATTCATTAAGCGCAATCCTACGACTGTTAAATAGTATATCTAACCAAGTAGAAGTTAATATCATGAAAGTACTTAACAGACCAAACTCAAATGAAGATATTATTTCAGTATGCGATAAATTGCTTATCTCAATAAAAAAAATACGACGAGTGATGCTAAAACAATATGTAAACGACAAACAGATATAAAAAATAAATATTAAACTCTCCATTATAACACCAACCTTTTTTATTGGTGTTATAATTTTGCAAAAAGCAATTTGGAGAATATTTTGAAACATTATTATGGATATAGCTAACACTTTTTTTTATTTGTGCCACAAAAAAAGAAGAAAGGACTGTAACCTATACTTGTATGTATATAGGTTATGCAAATAAAGTTCTTAAGAGAATTTATACCTAATGGCTATAGGACCATGTTATCCTTTGAGAATGAACCATTTTCTGACTCTTAGAATAAAAAAAATAAAGAATCTAATTCTATATATTTAAAATGATTTAATTTAATAGTATTTTATAGCTATAATAGATGAATAAAAAATACTAAGACAAAAAATGTCGAAAATGCTGTGATTATAATACAAATAGTATATAATATTAAAATAGTTAAATTATTTAATTCATTTAAATAAATGGAAGGAGTGTTATGTAATATTGTACAGAATATAGACCGAAGACATTTCTTGTTGTATTAAACTAAAAAAAGAATGAGTTAAGAAAATTGTATTTATTTGGAGGAAAAAGATAATGAAAAAGTTATTAGTTATATTTTTAGCATTAACATTAGTAGTTTCATCTAATCTACTAGTATATGCTACTGTACCGATTGCCCCTACTAATGTACAAGCGATAGGAGCAGATGGGGAAATAACCTTATCATGGGATGTGGTTACAGATGCTACGGAGTATCATGTTAAGCGTTCAGAACAGATTAATGGAAATTATACAGAATTAGCTTCCAATGTAACAGATGCTATGTTTGTTGATTCAACTATTGAGAATGGAAAGGATTATTATTATGTGATAACAGCACATAATAGTGATGGAGAAAGTGTTGAATCGGCTAAGATAAAGGGTATTGGAACGAAAACGCGATTTTTGGTTGTAGAAGTCTATGATCATCACAATGGAAATTCTTCATATGTTAATGAAATAGAAGTGTATGACAATGAAGGAAGAAAAATCAGCTTCACAGCAACAGAAGCCTTTGACTCAGCCGTTAATAAAACACCAACCTACTGGAGCCATGGAACTTATGGCAAAATAAAACTAAATGATGGTAATAAGGTAGCATTACCACTGCAGGTAAACTACTCAAGTATCGCAGGAACAGGGACATGGACAAGAATGGTACTAGACCTACAAGATAACAAAGGTGTATCTAAAGTCGATGTATGGACACATGATACAGGAAAACCTAGAAAAAATAAATATCTATGAGTCAACAAGCTATGATTATAACATCAATATTAGAAATAGAGATAACACAGGTTTGACCATATTTGGAGAGTCCTTTATAAAAAAACACACCAAATGTAGAAAAAATACACCATAACAAAAAAGTTACCTAGAAGCGCCAACCCATTTAATAGCAACAGGAGGCAATGCTAGGTGTGAGCTAAAATGGGATAAGGTAGAAGGAGCAACAGGCTATAATGTAAAAAGATCACAAATTGAAAATGGACCCTATGTAGTAGTGGCCAATCATGTAACAGGAGATACATATACAGACCAAACCGCAACCAATGGACTAACCTACTATTACGTTATAACAGCAGTCAATAGTGATGGAGAAAGTTCTAAATCCAATGAAGTAAAAGTAAGAATATCAGCAATAAAATACTTAATCATAGAAGTCTATGATCATTACAATGGAAATGAGTCGTATATCAATGAAATAGAAGTCTATGACAATGAAGGAAGGAAAATTAATTATACAGCGACAGAAGCTTTTGATTCAGCAACGAATGAAGTACCAGTAAATTGGGATCATATAAGTAATGGGAAAATAAAATTATACGATGGTAATTATGTATCGTCACCAGTGCAGATGAATGATACAAGTACAGCAGGGAACGGAACATGGACAAGAATGGTACTTGATTTACAAGATAACAACGGTGTATCTAAAGTCGATGTATGGACACATAATACAGGAAAACCTAGAAAAAATAAACATCTATGAGTCAACAAGCTATGATTATATTATTAATATTAGAAATAGAGATAATACAGGTATGAAGATATTTGGAGAGGTCTTTATAAAGAACACACCAAATGTAGAAAAATATACTATAACAAAAAGTTACCTAGAAGCGCCAACCCATTTAATAGCAACAGGAGGCAATGCTAGGTGTGAGCTAAAATGGGATGAGGTAGAAGGAGCAACAGGCTACAATGTAAAAAGATCACAAATTGAAAATGGACCTTATGCAGTAGTGGCTAATCAAGTAACTGGAGATACATATACAGACCAAACCGCAACCAATGGACTAACCTACTATTATGTCATAACAGCAGTCAATAGTGAAGGAGAAAGTTCTAAATCCAATGAAGTAAAAGTAAGAATATCAGCAACAAAAATACTTAATCGTAGAAGTCTATGATCATTACAATGGAAATGAGTCATATATCAATGAAATAGAAGTCTATGACAATGAAGGAAGAAAAATTAATTACACAGCAACAGAAGCCTTTGATTCAGCAACAAATGAAGTACCGACAAGATGGGAATATGCAGGTGAAGGGAAAGTAAAATTATATGATGGCAATTATGTATCATCACCAGCACAGGTAAACTACTCAAGTACAGCAGGGTCAGGAACATGGACAAGAATGGTACTGGATTTACAAAATAACAATGGTGTATCCAAAGTCGATGTATGGACACATAATACGGGAAAACCTAAAAAGATAAATATCTACGAGACAGCAAGTTATGATTATAAGACCAATCTTAAAAATAGAGATAATAATGGTATGGAGATATTTGGAGAAGCCTTTATAAAGAATACGGCTAAGGTAGAGAAGTACAGCATAATAAAAAAAAGTTACCTAGAAGCGCCAAAGAATCTAGAGGCAATTGGGAGCAATGCTAGGGTTCAGTTGGATTGGGAGGGAGTAGAAGGAGCAACAGGCTACAATGTAAAAAGATCACAAACTGAAAATGGACCTTATGCAGTAGTGGCCAATCATGTAATAGGAGATACATATACAGATCAAACAGCAATCAATGGACTAACCTACTACTACATCCTAACAGCAGTTAACAGTGAAGGCGAAAGTTCTAAATCCAATGAGGTAAAAGTAAGAGTATCAGCAACAAAATACTTAATCGTAGAAGTCTATGATCATCACAATGGAAATGAGTCATACATCAATGAAATAGAAGTCTATGACAATAAAGGAAGAAAAATTAGTTATACAGCAACAGAAGCTTTTGATTCAGCAACGAATGAAGCACCAGTAAATTGGGATCATATAAGTAATGGGAAAATAAAATTATACGATGGTAATTATGTATCGTCACCAGTACAGATGAATTATACAAGTATAGCAGGGTCAGGAACATGGACAAGAATGGTATTTGATTTACAAGATAACAACGGTGTGTCTAAAGTAGATGTATGGACACATAATACGGGTAAGCCTAAAAAAAGTAGAAATCTACGAGGCAACAGCTTATGATTACAACACCAATATTAGAGAAAGAAATAATAGTGGTATAACATACTTTGGTGCAGTAGATATCAACAATATTGCTATGGCAGAAAAATACACAGTACTACCGCAGCTACCATATGCACCATCTAACATTAATTATCAAGAAGATGATGGACAAGTAAGCCTTGTGTGGAACAGTGTATCGAATGCGCTAAGTTATACTGTAAAAAGAGGGGCTGTGTCTGGAGGCCCTTATACAATCATTGCTGAAGATTTAAAACAAACAGGATTTGTTGATAGTACGGTTATGAATAATACACAATATTACTATGTAATTACGTCAGTTAATGCTGCCGGAACAAGTAAAGATTCTGACGAGATAACAGCCATGCCACAAGTAGTTATACCAACAGCTCCAACCCAATTAACGGGTAAAACAGCGGATGCTAAAATTGATTTAACATGGAACCTTGTTGCCAATGCTGATACCTATGCACTAAAAAGATCAGAGCTAAGTGGCGGACCATATATCGTTGTAGCTAATGACATAACGTCAACAACTTATGAAGATACGGGGTTGGTTAATGGTACAATATACTACTATGTGGTAACAGCTAAAAATGAAGCTGGAGCAAGTCAACATTCAACTGAATTTTCGGTTAGAGCAGGTGCAATCGTACTTAACCCACCGACGCATGTAGGTTCTGTACCAGGTGATCAAAAAGTAACTTTAAATTGGCATATTTCTAACCATGCCACAAGTTATAAAATTAAAAGAGCAGCTAATTCTGGAGGACCATACGTGGATATAGCTGGAAGTATTATCAATAACGAATTTATTGATACGAATTTAATCAATAATACAACATATTATTATGTCATAGTAGCAATTAACGATACAGAACAAAGTGCATATTCAACAGAAGTATCGGCGACACCAGGTGTATTTGTTCCAGAACAAGTACTTAACTTCGTAGGTGTTGCAGGTGATAATCAAGTTATACTAAGTTGGGATGTTAACGACAAAGCAGATAGTTATACAGTTAAAAGAGCATTAACACCAAACGGACCATTTACACCTATTGCACAAGGTTTAACAGGTACAAGCTATATTGATACTGCAGCAGTTAACAATACATCTTACTATTATATTGTATCAGCAGTTAATAAAGCTGGTGAGTCACCTAATTCAGTGGTTGTTTTAGTTATTCCAAAAGCAAAAGAAGGCAAACGTGTCATACTAGCTTTAACCATGACAAACGGTATGCAAAAAGATTACGATTTATCTCAAACTCAATTGGTAGAATTCCTTAATTGGTATAGAAAGGCAGTAAAGAATGAGGGAATGCCATATTTTACAATTATTGACGGCGAAGACAAAGGTCCTTACTTAAGTAAAAGAGATTATATTATATTTGAAAAAATACTATATTTTGAAATCAATGAGTACTCAAAATAATAATAATTCATTAGGGGTGAGTGGCATATCATCACCCCTTCTTGCTTTGAAAATAATGTACGATTGCATCATATATTGGATTTAATCTCAACCAAAAATCTATTTACTATAAGTATGGTAATGATGCAATGTGCTTAATTATAGATTAATAATAACTTTAGGATAAAATTTGGGAGGTAAGCATGATAAATAAAAAAAATAAGAGATGGATATTGACTATTTGTATATTCATGACAACACTATTCTTATATACTATGAAACCTGTATTTGCAGATAATATCGATCATTCATTAAATATACCTTCAGGAATTCATACAACTGCTACACACAATAAAATTATCATTAAGTGGGATCAGGTGAAAGATGCAAAAAAAAGTTATGAAATTGAAGTAGATGGAAAAATAATTGATAATGGAAGATTTACTAATTATATACATCATGAGCTACAATCAGGTAAAACATATATGTTTAAAATAAGATCCAAAAAAGATGAAAAATACAGTGAGTGGAGTAGCCTATCACTCAAATAACAGCAGACCCATTGTATAAAACTATTGATCACTGGAAGAACAAAGAAGAATTAATGCTCCAAAGACATGGCGTAGGTGTTATTACAGTGAATGATATGCTCTATGCAGTCGGAGGTTATGGAAAAACTCACTGTAATACCATAGAACAATATAATCCTGTAACAAATACTTGGAGAATGATAACAACCATACCAACCACACGTTATGCACCTTCAGTAGTATCCATTGAAGATAGTATATATATAATAGGTGGATATGATAAGGAAAAGGGTGCTCTAAAAAACAATCGATGTTTATAACATTAAAAAAGATAGGTGGACAAAAAATAGCCGATAAAATTACACCAGCAAGTCACTTAACATCTGTAGTTATCGATAATCAGATATATACTATAGGTGGATACAATGAAGAAAAGGGGATACTTAACATCATTGAACACTATAACCCTGAAACAGATAGTTGGATAAAAAAAAGAAGACATGCCAACGTCAAGAAGTAGATGTAGTAGCGTAGAGATAGACGGAAAAATATACGTATTAGGTGGTTATAATGGTACAAGCTTAGGCGTAATTGAAGTCTATGACCCACTTACAGATACATGGCAACAAAAGGGCTATATGCCAATCCCTAGATATGGCATGGCATTAATTAATGTCTATAATAAAATATATATTCTAGGTGGCTATAATACTACTGCATTTGATACAGTAGAAGAATATGATGTGGAACATAACACGTTTGCTATACAAAAATACATGAGTAAAGAAAGATTTGATTTTGGAGCAGTGGTGATAAAAGATCTACTATATGTAGTTGGAGGAACTAATGATGCTTACGCTCTTAATAGTGTTGAACAAGCATCCTTCATAAAACCAGATCCTCCAGAGAATTTTACCATGACACCTGAACAAGAAAGAGTCAAATTGGAATGGAACAAAGAGGAAGATTATATCACATATGAAGTAGAAGTAAATGGTGAAATCATCGATAACGAGTTTGAAAACATATATTACCATGAAAATCTGAAGAAGAATTTCCAACACACTTATCGAGCAAGAAGCAAACATTATACAACAAGTCTATGGACAGATATTGAAAGCTATATAATATGGCAACATGATACGCCAGCAATTTGTTTATCTGTAGAAAATTGGTTTACCACAAAAGAGTGGGTAGAATCAGAAGAAGAAACAAAACAATCAGAAATTCTATTAAGAGCGAATAATATGGATAACTTTTATACACTTTTTGTGAGAATTGACTATGACCCGAACAAAATAGAAATCGTGGAAGACAGTATTTTATCACCTGTATTTGGTGATGAACAAACAAAATATATCAACTATACGAATGATAGTCAAAAGGGAATATTGAATTTAATGATATCAAAGACAGGAGCGGTACAAGGGGAAGACGGTAAGTTTAATCTAGCCTCATTTAGTGTTAAATACAAATCATTCTCTCCTTCTCAATTTTTTAGTTTCTAAGGTGCAAGTAGTAAATGGTGAAGGATGTTTCACCAGTATTCCAGATATAGAGAATAATGAGTTAAGGATTTTAGAGGAATAAAAAGAAAGGGATTAATGAATGAAAATGACAAAAAAAAATAATTTTTTTTAAATATTGTTGTTTAGTAGGTCTGTTAAGCATAATACTACTTAGCGATATAAGTTCTAATCGAGCCTATGCAGGTAGACCAGTTGATTCAGAAGTAGTCAAATCAACTCCCGATTTTCCAGAAAAAATACAAAATGCTGATGGTGATATTTTAAAACTTTATGATATAGATGATAGGAGATATATAGTCGTAAAAGTTAAAATTGTATCTAAAAGTGCATCAAGTAGTAGATCAGCTAGCGGTTTCATAAAACCTGGTGACCCATCTGTATCAAGAGGTGAATGTGGAGTTGGTTCTTCAATATCATACAGTGAAGGTGGTTACTCTGGAACACTCTATGAAATATCTGGTAGTTATAGTTATAGTTCAGAGAGTGTAAGTGATACAGAAGGAAATTATTTAGGATTTAATTGGTCAAGGTCTTGCTCATACATTGGTATGGTATATAAAGAAGAAAAATATGAAGTACTTGAAGGAGAACTTGGTGCTAAATATAAAGGAACGCATTATAATATAGTTGAAAAACTTGCATCACAGGGAGAAACAGATCAAAATGTTAATGATCCAGTTAACATCGTAACAGGAAACTATTACGCAAGTAGCATAGATATTATTATTGAAGATCATCTTCCCATAACGATAGAAAGAAGTTACAATTCCCTTTCTGATGAAGTAGGTTTACTTGGAAAAGGTTGGAGATGGAACTTTGAAACGAGTCTTGAAGAAAATACCCAAGATGATAAAGTAACGGTTAAATATCCTGATGGACACGCTATAACCTATACAAAAGAAAGTGATAAGGGCGCTTATACAGTACCTAATGCTGTAAAAGAAGACTTAACCAAGCAATCCAATGGTTCCTTTGAACTTATGTTTAAAAACAAATTAATTTATACTTATTCAGCCTTAGGAAAGCTTATATCCATCAGGGATAAAAATAATATTAAAATAGAACTCATTTATGATGCACACGGGATTCTAACAAAGATTAAGAGTACTCACCAATCACTAGATGTACAAATAACCAATGGTAAATTAGAACGCGTTGAAGATGATAAAGGAAGGTATGTAGCGTTTACTTACCAAGGTAACAATCTAACAAAGGTTCAAACAAAAAAAAGGAATAAAAAACGTATGAGTATAGTCAGTATGGTATTACATCATCAACCGACAATAATGGTAATACTTACATAACTAATCAATACGATGAATTTGGAAGGGTTAACTGGCAAAAAGATGGCGTAGGCAATATTATTACTTATGAATATGATGAAGCAAACCTCATTAACAAATACGTTACCCAATCAACTGGTGACTATATAAAATATACCTATGACCTAAACATGAATATAACCAAACAAGAATATAGTGATGGGACACAAGAAACCTACACTTATGATAGTAAAGATAATAAAACAACTATCACTAACAGAAAAGGCTATACAACCACCTTTAAATATGATGATAGAGGTAACATGAAAAGCATTACATCACCATCCCCATGGAACTACCAAACAATATTTACTTATGACAACATAGAGAATCTCACAAAGATTCAATCACCAGATGGTGGAGAACAAGTTTTTATCTATGATGAACATTCAAATATCATTGAAAAAAAAACATAAACTTGATGAAAATATATTTGCCACAACTTTATTTACATATGATGATTTCGGAAGAGTGTTAACAAGCACAAACCCAGAAGGTCATATAACAACGTATACATATAATGATAAAAAATAAGCTGCCCATATCCATTATAGACCCTGAAAATAATCAAATAGGTTATGGCTATGATACATTAGGAAGGGTAGAAACCATTACAACATCTTATGGGACAACCACATTAACTTACGATCTTGGGGATAATATCACCAAGATAACAGATCCACTAGGTAACATAACAAAAATGACCTACGATGCTGAAGGAAACATGATAAAAACAGTTAGTCCAGAACAATACAATGAAATAACCAACGATGGACAAGGTTATACCTATAGCTATGACAAGATGGATAAACTCATCAAACAAGCCGATCCATTAGGTAATATCTTCAAAATGCAATACGACACAAGAGGTAATAAAACAAAAGAAATTAATCCAAATACCTATAACCCATCAACTGAAGATGGTCAGGGAGTAACTTATCAATATGATATTCAAAATAGAAAAATAAAAATCATTAATCCATCTGGCAAAAAAACGCGTATTAAATATGATGCCTTAGGAAACATTATTAAAACAGTAGATGCAAACAATTACATTGAATCAACAGATAGTGGGAAAGGCATGAGCTATAGTTATGACCAGCTTAATCGACTCACACAAATAACGAATCCAGAAGGCATTATTATTAAAAAATTCATCTATGATAAAATGGGACGAATCATCAAAGGAATAGATGCACAAGGATATCAAAGCGCAAGCAGTGATGAACAAAGATACGGAACACTTTATCAATACAATCTAGCAGGTTGGTTAATAGAAAAAAAGAGTACCACTAAAAAAAAGAAGACAATGCGATCCACTATAACCTAACAACCTATACCTACGATCAATTAGGAAGAGTTATAAGTGAACAAAAAATCAAACGAATACGTAACTAAAACATCACAGCCAACAACATACAATAAAATTAATTACACGTATGACAAAAATAACCGTATGACAAAAATAACAGACACTCAAGGTGCAAGCATTCAGTATACTTATGATGCACTTGGTAAAATCACCAATCAAAAAACAAAATTAGCAGACAATAAATATCAAGAAGTAGGATATACCTATGACAAACTTGGAAGAATCATAACAAATTATATGAAGCTACATAAAGACGATTTGGGACAAGACTATTCAGGCGAAGAAGATGCATCAGGTTACATAAAAGCCATTACTACATACGAATATGACAAAAATGGTAATATTACAAAAGTCATTACACCAGAAGGCTATAGTACTACTTTTACCTATGATGCAGCAAATCGTCTACTAACCAAAACCGAAGAAGTAACGAAAAATACCATTGATCAGACCCATGTAAAATTGGAAGTTACATCACCCAAGAAAAAAATATATGAAGATCAAACTTATACGTATAAAATAACATTAAATACAGAAGAAACACTAAAAACCATTAACGCAAACATTCAATACGACCCAAGGATCTATCAATTAGTTGACGTAACCACTACAAACCATCAACTCAATATTACAACCAATCAACTCGGACAAATTAGCATAACAGGTGACGACCTAGACCTCCTCAACAAACATGATTTAGGGGAAATTGTTCTTAAAACAAAAAAAGACATAACAGGAATTGGCTATATAACCATTAATCCAACCACTAATTATACAAATGATGAAGGAAACATCAAATCATTTACAGAATTAATCGGTCAAAGTCAAACCCTTAACGGACCTGATATGAATGATGATGGTACTGTACAAACTGATGATTTTACCTTAACAGCTCTGAAAAAAAAGGTATGACGAATAATGACCAATACTTTGAATTCAAATATGATATTAACGGTGATAACATTGTAGGTACAGATGATCTTGATTACATAACCAACTGGATATTTCAAGACAAAACAGATAATAGCATACAACTGGATATACTCCAATTCAACCTAAAACATACGAATGTACAATATGAAAAAGGTGAAGAAACTGTTCTAAGAACAACCAGTTATACCTATGATAAAGCAGGCAATCTAATAACAGAAACAGATGCTGAAGGTAATCAAATAACCTATAAATATGATCTATTAGGAAATCTTATCAAGCTAATTGATAAAGAAGGTAATACCTATCGTTATATTTATGATGAAGTGGGTAACGTCATTAAGAAGATAACACCTGAAAACTATAATGCAACAGCAGACAATGGAGCAGGGACAACTTATACTTATGATACCACGAATCATCTAACAACCATTACTAACGAAGAAGGAAATGTGGTACAAAAAAAATGTCTATAATGCAATAGGACAATTAGTGAAACAAATTGACGGAAAAAAAATTATTATTTAGGTTCAACGGATACTTCAAGAAGTGGTATAACCTATACTTATGATATAGGAGGAAGAATAACCGATATTACCACACCAAAAAGTAAAGACTTAGCAAAGACAACAGTTTCTTATACTTATGATGCAAACAATAATGTAATTACTCACACAGATGGAGAAGGTAATACAACAACATATGAAAGAGACCTATGGGGAAGAGCAACGAAAAAAAATCAATGCGAAAGGTATAACAGAGGAGTATACTTATGATGATGCTGGCAATATAACGAGTACGAAAGATGGTAACGGACAATTAACCAAGTATACCTATACAATGGCAAATCAACTTAAACAGATTATTGATCCGGAAGGCAAAAGCATTAGCTACAAATATGATAAACAAGGTAGATTAATCAAGCAAAAGGATAAACAAGGACAAACTATCAATTATCAATACAATGGTGATAATAATCTAACCAAAAAAATGGATTAATGGAACACTCGACCAAGAAGAATATCTTTATAATCAAAATGGAAGTTTATTAGCAGCAATCAATAAGAATGGTATTAGTCAATATACCTATACACAAAACAACCAAGTACAAACAAAAACATTCAATGATGAGCAAACACTAACCTATGATTATAACAAAAATGGTCAAATTGAAAAAATCACTAACCATGAACAACAACAAACCAATTATACCTATGATGCTGTGGGAAGGTTGAAAACTGTAGGAGATAAACAAGACACACTTGCTAACTATACATATAATCAGGACAGCACGTTAAAGAATATAACCTACAATAACAATATAACAACCAATTATACATATGATAAGAACAATAATATTACAAACCTTATACATAAAAACAATCAAGACATAATCAACAGTTATAGTTATAGTTATGATAATAATGATAATATCATAAGCCAAACAAAAAATGGTCAAAAAACAATGTACACTTATGATGAACTCAGTCAGTTAATAATGGTCGAAAATCCTAATACTGGGACAGAAACCTATAGCTATGATAATGCTGGAAATCGACTGACAAAAAACACATAATGGACCTACAAGTAATTATACCTACAATACCCTAAATCAGCTGACAGCCATAGAAGAAAATGATATAATAACGTCATATGAATACGACCTTAATGGTAATATGACAAAAGAAGTAAAAGATGGGAAAGAAACAAGTTACACCTACAATGGATTTAATCAATTAACAAAAAAAATCCTACAACCAGATGGTAGCTGGCAAAAAAAATATCTATGATTCATTAGGACTAAGAAATGCAATCGTAGAAAACGGTATTCATACTAATTTTATAAACAATGGAGCTAATGTAATAGCTGAGACGGATATCCATAACAATATCACAAAAACAAACATAACAGGATACTCACTATTAGCATCAAAAGACCAAGTAGGAAGAAACTATTATTATCTGCAAAACGCACATACAGACGTAATAGGAATCGTAGATCAAAGTGGAAAAAATTAAAAACACCTATAATTACGATGCATTTGGAAATATTATTGACAGTACTCAGCAGATAAGTAATAGATACACTTATGCAGGTGAGCAATATGATAAGATATCAGGACATTACTACTTAAGAGCAAGATATTATAATCCAAGTGTTGGTAGATTTATGCAAGAAGATAGTTTTAGAGGCGATGGTTTAAACTTATACGCTTATGTAGCCAACAATCCTATTAACTACATAGACCCAACAGGACACTGTAAAGAAAAAAGGTTCAAACACTGCTGGAAGACAAGATATTAATCGTATTTTTACTGGTAGTCAGAAGCATATGCTACCTGGTGGTGGGTCTACTAATAGCATATCAGAAGTTTCAAAAGCATTAAGGGATATGTTTGATAAATACGATATTGATGCTGGCTTTGTTGACATTGACCCTAGAACTGGACTTATTAGTGTCAATAGTCATCTTATGGATGAAATTGGGCTAAATAAGGTTGATGACTTAACTAGATTGAATAATCATATGGTTGGTACAAAATATCATCTTAATATTAATACAGGTATGATTTCTTATAATGGAAAAAGTACTAATAATACCATAAGCGAAGAAAGCCAATGGGGAATAAAGTATAAATATGATTTAGGAGAAATGAAGCAAATACGTATTGAAGCAAAAAATATTGTGGATAAGACGCTTATTTCCCAAGGAATTGATCTTAATCATAGGGATATTCAAAATACAATTTGGTGGAAAAACTTTTATGAACATGATTTAACTACCTATGCGGCATGGGGATGGGATCTTGGAAGTGTAATAGGAGTTGCAACATATAGATTTTTTGAATATGGTGGACCTAGTAATTTATATGGAGCTGGGGCAATGGCATTAGGTGAATTAGTAGAAGGTATTCGTAACTTTTATACTGACCCTGGCGCAACAGGAAAAGTATCCCATGAAATAGACCATTTAAATACTGTTATAAAGAATTATTGGAATAATTATGGTAAAAAAGATAGACGATATACTATCAAATCATTCAAATAAAAATTATAATACGTTAAACGAAAAAATATTTAGATAAAGCCATTTTAGATTATTCTAATAATCTAAAATCAGTTAGATGGAGGTATTAAAATGTTTAATTATACTGATTGGTATGACAAAGTTAGTCTTGTAATAATAACATTTGTACTTATTGTTGGAAGTGTTCTTTTCATAAGTTATAAATATCATGAACGTAAGGCAAAAAAGTTATTTTGAAGAACATAATCTTAATAATGAAAATAAAAAAGGAATAAATCATTTGCGACTATCGTATAGCAATATTTCAGGAGGAAGGATTATGTCAGATAAACCCAATAATACATATGTGAAGGTAATTATAGTCTTATTGTATGTACTCTCATTTGTTTGCATCATATTAGGCTCTATAGGATATACCACAATAGCAATGTTTATTGTTTCAATTATTTTAATTAGTGGTAGCATTTTGGGTTTTATACAAAAGGCAATAGTTTTTTTGCCAGTGAAAGCGAGTATATCAAACTATTATGGAAATGAACATGTTAGTATGCATTTCTTTGGATGGTTCATGAATGGCTTAACATTATCTTTTGGAATATATTTATTGTATAATATATTCGTTAGTAATCTTAGTTGGTTACATTAGAAAAAATTAAATAAGGCATAGGGACGCGCTTCATTTGCCATGCTACCTAACATAAAACTCAATATATTACTTTCAGTAAAAGCAGTTGAATTGATAAGTAGTATCAATTCACTGCTTTGGTATTATTCCATCTAATTTTTGTCTTGTAAGAGGGATGGGAACGTAAGGCGATATTAAAAATGATAAATATATTGTAAACCTATAATAGAGAGAGCGTATCAGACAGCAATCTGCTGTCAAGAATACGTTCTCTCTATTATCTGCTTTAATTGAATAGCCATAAAGTGAATACCCCTAGGGTCGTAAGCCTGCGAAGTGGTTCTAAGGTC